>ERZ808041.165-NODE-165-length-71220-cov-6.493401_pt1 | contig 71220 bp, 67 predicted proteins | sample MGYA00380192_ERZ808041 | MGnify/ENA primary metagenome ERZ808041 (study PRJEB31490, sample SAMN06133412) | mouse gut metagenome | isolation source: Z1_1 | host: mice | place: China: Chengdu | collected 2015-05 ...
ATCCTGGGGTAAGTCCGCCCCCGCTGTCGAATTTTGCCGGAAGCCGGGGGCCTTTGCCGCTTCTCCGGTCCGGAACGCCGGTTTCTCTCCCAATGCTTGATTACGAGGTGTATTTCTTTGATATTTTCCCGCTATACGCCCAAGCGCGTGCAAAAGTCTACCCGCGCTCCCTGGCGGCTTCCGGTGCTGTTGGCGGCGGTGCTGGTCAGTCTGGGCCTGCTGATGGCTCCCAACGGGGGAGGGCAGGCCCACGTGGCGGAGGCCCTGCCCCCCGCCACTCCCTCTCCCACGCCTTCTCCCACTCCGGAGCCCACGCCTTCTCCCACCCCCACGCCGTCGCCCGCCTTTGACTTCACCCGGCCCGCGCCGGAGGGGACGCCGGTGGACATGGAATATTTTTCCGACGCTCTGCTCATCGGGGACTCCCGCACCGAGGGGCTACAGCTGTTCAGCGGGCTGAAGCACGGAGAATTTTACTGGGCCCGGGGGATGACGGTGTTTCGCACCAGCAGCGAGGACTACCGGGTGTTTGAGGTGGACGGGAAGGAATATAATATGGTAGAACTCCTGGCTTTGAAGCAGTACGACAATGTGTACATTATGCTGGGTGTCAACGAGCTGGGCTATCCGGCGGAGAGTTACGAGAGCGGGCTGGGGGTGCTGCTGGACCAGATCCTGGAGCTCCAGCCCAATGCGGTGGTGTACCTCCAAGTCATGCCCCCGCTGAACGACGCCATGTGCAGGCAGAACGGGCTGGCCTCCTACATCAACAATGAAAACCTGAGCAGGTTCAACGAGGCCATCGTACGGCTGGCCGCGTCCAAGCGGGTGGTCCTGCTGAACACCGCCGAGACCTACACCGGGCCGGACGGCCAGCTCCCAGCGGAGCTGGCCAACGACGGGTGCCACTTCTCCTATAGCGGCTACACGCTCTGGGCGGACTACCTGCGCACCCACGTCATAGACCGGGAGCGGTACTTTGCCAGCCGGGCCGCGGCCTTGGAGGCCGATACCACTCAGGCGCCATAATCAAATCGACAAAAAGCTGGCGGCCGGGATGATCCCGCCGCCAGCTTTTTAACCGATTTTTAGGTTGTAACTCTATCCGGGGCAGACACAGCCGCGCTCCTACGCCTGCACGTCCACCTGGGGCATGGAGACGGGAGCGGTCACCGCCGCCGCCGTCTCCACGGCGGCGGAATACTCCTGCACGGCGGCGTCCACCGACTTCATGGCGGCGGAGCCCAGCTGTTCCGCCTGGGCCCTCAGCTCCATTTTGGTAGCGGTGAGCTGGTCGGCCTGACGGTTGGCGATCTCCGTCTCCCGAAAGTACCCCGACTCCCGGATGGCCCGCATGGACTGACTGCGCCGCAGCTCCTGCTTGATGCGCTGTTCCTCCCGGCGCCGGTTCTCCCGGGCCATCCGCTTCTGCCGGGCCCGGGCCAGCTGTTCCCGGTTGATCTCCATCTTCTTTTTACTCGCCCGGGTCACCGCCTTCCTCAGCTGTCCCACGGCGGCGCGGATCTGGTCGGCGTGGTCCGGGTCGGACCGCTGGGCGGTCTCCAGCTGGGCGATGCGGCGGCGGGCGTATCCCGCCGCGGAGCTGACCTGGGATTGAGTCTTGGCCCGGCTGAGGCGGGCGTAGGCCTCCAAGGGGGCGTCGCCGTACCGGGGGGTGACCTTGGCCAGCTTAAATTTCTCCCGCTGGGCATCCGCCTTCTCTTTGGCGTCCTGAATCATCTCGGTGAGGGAGGTACGGCTCTCTTCCCTCTGCTTTTTCAGAGACTGGGCCAGCAGGTCGTACTGGTTCTCCTCGCTCTGCTCCTCGCGGACCACGGCGGAAACCGACTGAACGCCCATATCATCCCCCCCTTTCAGTGCTTCTACCTATATATCGGCCAAACAGGGGGGAAAATGAAGGGGCAGAGCTCAATTTTTCCCAGGTCGGCGGCTCAGGGGCGTGCCCTCGGCCTCCATCCGCCGGAACAGCCGCACCAGGATGACCACGGCGGCCGCAGCCAGCACCACCTCGGCCACGGTCTGGGCGCAGGCCAGGCCATAGAGAGGGATCAAGTAATTGAGGATGTACAGGGCGGGGATCTCCAGCACGATCTTGCGCAGGATGGCGAACAGAAGCGCGTACTGCCCCAGGCCGCAGGCCTGAAACACGCCCACCGCCAGAAAATCCAAGCATAAAAAGGGCTGGGCAAGGCACATACACCGCAGGAACCGGGAGCCGTAGGCCACCACGGCCTCGTTTTTCATAAACAGGCTGATGAGGGTGCCGGAGCCGAAAAAGTAGGCCGCCGACGTCACGACCATGAAGGCCAGGGAGATTTTCCCCGCGAACATAACCACCTTTTTCAGCCGGGAGATGTTCCCACTGCCGTAGTTGTAGCTCACCAGAGGCATGAGGCCCTGGGAGATGCCCTGGGAGATGTACATGGGGATCATGTTGATCTTGTAGGCGATGCCCATGGCGGCCAGGGCGTCGGGCCTGAATACGGCGGTGAAGTTGTTGAGCACCGTCATGCCGGTGACGTTGAGCAGATTTTGGATGGAGGCGGGCACGCCCACCCCGAACACGCCCTTCACGATCTCCCTCCGAGGCCGGGCCATGGCGGGCCGGACCGACACATAGGTGCTCCCCCGCCGGACGAAAAGCAGGACAAAGAAGTAGAGGCAGGCGAAGCAGTTGGACAGGAAGGTGGCCAGCCCCGCCCCCGCCGCACCCATGTTCAGTCCCCAGGGGAGGATGAAGATGGGGTCCAGCGCGATGTTCAGGGCGCAGCCGCTCATGGTGCCGATGCTGGCGTGGAGGGTGGCTCCCTCCGCCCGGACCAGATAGGCCATCACCACGTTGAGGATGGCGGGCACCGCCCCGCAGCTCACCGTCCAGCGCATGTAATCCATGGTGGCCCGGGTGGTGCTGGCGTCCGCCCCCAGCAGCTCCAGAAGGGGGACGCGGAGGGCGGTGGCCAGCGTGGAGAACAAAATTCCGCTGAGCAAGGCGCAGTAAAACCCGAAGGCGGAGCTGCGGCGGACGGTATCGTAATCCCTGGCCCCCAGGGAGCGGCTCATCATGCTGCTGGCTCCCACACCGAACAGGTTGTTCACTGCGTTGAAGGCCAGCAGCACCGGCGAGGCCAGGGTGACGGCGGAGTTCTGGATGGGGTCCTGGAGCATGCCCACAAAATAGGTGTCCGCCAGGTTGTACAGCACCATCACCAGCGAGCTGAGGACGGTGGGGACAGCCAGGGTGAACACCGCCTTGGAGATGGGTGTGCGTTCAAACAGCTCGGCTTTCCGCGTGTCTTCCATGAATTTCCCTCGATTTCGTCAGAATAGTCAGTAAAGGTTATTATATCATGAAAGGGCTGGGATGGAAAGTCCAATTTTGAACAAAAACAGGGCTGTCAAAAGGTCTCTGTTGCCAAGTGGGGGAAAATAGTATATGATGAAGCCATCAGACAGGATGGAGGAATGACAATGTCCATTGAGATCGGTATGAAGGGCCGGGCGGAGACCCTGGTCACCCCGGAGAACACCGCCCAGGCGGCGGGCTCCGGGCTGGTGCCTGTGTTCGCCACCCCGTGGATGGCAGCCCTGATGGAAAACGCCGCCGTCCAGGCGGTGCAGGGGGGCCTGTCCCCGGAGGAGGGCACGGTGGGCACCCGGCTGGACGTGACCCACGACGCCGCCACCCCCGTAGGTATGAAAGTATGGGCGGAGGCGGAGGTCACTGCCGTGGAGGGCCGGAAGCTCACCTTCGCGGTGGCTGCCTTCGACGAGGCGGGGAAAATCGGCGGGGGGACCCACCAGCGGTTCGTCATCCAGCCCGAGAAATTTCTGGCCCGGGCACAGGCAAAGCTGGGCAGGTGAACTGCGAAAAATTCCCGGGCTGGCCCGGGAATTTTTTGTTGACAAAAGCCCAGCGGCATGGTAGGATAACACTACCCCCCAGGGGGGTATCACAGAGTTGGGAGGGATCGCCTGTGATGGCGGACCAGAAAACAGTGCTCCGGCTGCTGAAGACAGCCCGGGGCCAGATCGACGGCATCATCAAAATGGTGGAGGAGGACCGCTACTGCATGGACATCTCCCAGCAGGTCACCGCCGCCGACGCCATGCTGCGGCGGGTGAACAAGGAGATTTTGGCCGCCCACCTGAAACACTGCGTGGAGCACGCCAGGGACGACAAGGAGCGGTCGGACAAGATCGACGAATTGGTGGCCGCACTGGGGAAAATGCTATAGGACAAGTTCAACGGCCTTACTTTTTCTCTGTAAAGAAAAAGTAAGCAAAAAGAAACTTTTAGACAGCTGTCATTGCCGGTTGTCACTCCTAGTTTAAAAGAGCGCTGGATAGAACGCTTTTGTACGGGATGGTTAAGAGGAAACCAAACCAAATAAGAATTTAAAAGTTTCTTTTTTCGCTTCCTTTTTTCTTTTCAAAGAAAAAAGGAAGAATCAAGTGAGGTGAACGCAAATGAAGCAAAAATTCAACGTCACCGGCATGACCTGCTCCGCCTGCTCCGCCCACGTGGACAAGGCGGTGCGGAAGCTGGACGGTGTGTGCGACGTGAATGTCAACCTGCTGGGCGGGTCCATGACAGTGGACTGGGACGGGGCGCTGACCCCGGACCAGATCGTGTCCGCCGTGGAGAAGGCGGGGTACGGGGCGTCCCTGCCCGCCGCCGGGGAGAAAGCCCAGGCCCTGGCAAAACCCGCTGCGGATGCTATGGAAGACGATTTGAAGAATATGAAGGCCCGGCTGATCTGGTCCTTTGTCTTCCTTATCCCCCTGTTTTACCTGTCCATGGGCCACATGATGGGCTGGCCCATCCCCCATTTCTTCCACGGGACGGACAACGCCATGATCTACGCCCTGACCCTGTTTTTGCTCACCATACCCATTATGGTCATCAACCAGAAGTATTACCGGGTTGGATTTAAAACTCTCTGGCATCTCTCCCCCAACATGGACTCGCTGATCGCCGTGGGCTCTGCCGCCGCCGTGGTGTACGGGATTGCGGCCCTGTACTCCATCGGCTGGGGGCTGGGCCATGGGGACAGGGCCCTGGTGGAGCACTACTCCATGGACCTGTACTTCGAGTCCGCCGGGATGATCCTCACCCTCATCACCTTGGGCAAGTATATGGAGACCCGCTCCAAGGGCAAGACCGGCCAGGCCATTGCCCGGCTCATGGACCTGACCCCTAAAACCGCCAGCCTGCTCCGGGACGGCGTGGAGGTGCAGGTCCCAGTGGAGCAGGTCCAAGTGGGAGACCTGGTGCTGGTGCGCCCCGGCGGGTCGGTGCCGGTGGACGGCGTGGTGGCGGAGGGCGCGTCTAGTGTGGACGAGTCCGCCCTCACCGGCGAGTCCATCCCGGTGGACAAGAGCCCCGGCGACACGGTGATTTCCGCCTCTATCAACAAATCCGGCGTACTCACCCTCCGGGCCACCCGGGTGGGAGAGGACACCACCTTGGCCCAGATGATCCGGCTGGTGGACGAGGCGGCCTCCTCCAAGGCCCCCATCGCCAAGCTGGCGGACAAGGTGGCGGGGGTGTTTGTCCCGGTGGTCATGGCCATCGCCCTGGCCACCGCCGTGATCTGGATGATGGCCACCGGCTCCGTGGAGCGGGCCCTCACCTCCGGCGTGGCGGTGCTGGTGATCTCCTGTCCCTGCGCCCTAGGTCTGGCCACCCCGGTGGCCATCATGGTGGGCACCGGCAAAGGGGCCGAGCACGGCATCCTGGTGAAGTCCGCCGAAGGTTTGGAGCACCTGCGGTCCGTCACCACGGTGGTGCTGGACAAAACGGGCACCGTAACGGAAGGCAAGCCCCGGGTCACCGACCTGTACCCCCTGGGGGAGACCACCACAGAGGAGCTTTTGTGCGTGGCCGCTTCCCTGGAAAAGCCGTCGGAGCACCCACTGGGGGCGGCCATTGTAGAGGAGGCGGCCGGCCGTTCCATTCCCCTGGCCCCGGTGGAAGGCTTTGAGGCCGTCCACGGCAAGGGGGTCCGGGGGACCATCCAGGGGGCTAGGTTCCTGGCGGGCAACGCCGCCATGCTGGCGGACGCCAAGGTGGGCCTGGGCCAAGACGCCATGATCGCCGACGAGCTGGCCAAGCAGGGCAAAACCCCCCTGTTCTTTGTGGAGGACGGGCGGCCCATTGGCATCATCGCCGTGGCGGACACGGTGAAGGCGACCAGCCGGGCCGCCATCGAGGGCTTCCAACGGCTGGGGCTCAAGGTGGTCATGCTCACCGGGGACAACAAACGCACCGCCGAGGCAATTGGAAAGGAATTGGGTTTGACGCAGGTTGTATCCGAGGTGCTCCCCGCCGACAAGGAGCGGCAGATCGCCGCCCTCCAGGCCCAGGGAGAAAAGGTAGCCATGGTGGGGGACGGCATCAACGACGCTCCGGCCCTGGCCCGGGCGGACGTGGGCCTTGCCATCGGCGCGGGGGCGGACGTGGCCATCGAGTCGGCGGACATCGTGCTGATGAAGTCCGACCTGGTGGACGCTGTGACGGCGGTGGAGCTGTCCCGGGCCACCATCCGCAATGTGAAGCAGAATCTGTTCTGGGCGTTCTTCTACAACGCCGTGTGCATCCCGGTGGCGGCGGGGCTGCTGGCCATCTGGGGCGGGCCCCAGCTCAACCCCATGATCGCCGGAGCCGCCATGAGCTTCAGCTCGGTATGCGTGGTGTCCAACGCCCTGCGCCTGCGGTTCTTCAAGCCCAGTATCCAGTCCCATCCCGACGCAAAACCCGGCGAAACCACCGCCGTTGAATTGAAAGGAGAACAGAACGTGATGGAAAAGAAAGTTATTATTGAGGGTATGATGTGCCCCAAGTGTCAGGCCCATGTGGACAAAGCGCTGAACGCCATCCCCGGGGCCACCGCCACCGTGGATCTGGAGAGCAAGACTGCCGTGGTGACCGGCGGCGTATCCGACCAGGCCATCCGGGCCGCCGTGGAGGAGGCCGGGTATCAGGTGGTCAGCATCGGCTGAGGGGAAAGCGTTCCCTATAGGCAGGATGACAGCAGGAGAGACGGGAGGCCGCAGGCCGCCGGCACAACGGCACAGGACCCGGGGAGAACCCCGGGTCCTGTGCTGTCTATAGGAGGCTGCCTCGCAAGGCGTATGCCTTAGGGGCCCTAGAACAGCCCGATGACATACAAAATGATCCCGTAGACCACGCTGGCCGAGATGCCGTAGGCCAGCACGGGTCCTGCCACAGTGAACAGCTTGGACCCGGTGCCGGTGACAAAGCCCTCGCTCTTGAACTCCAGCGCCGGGGACACCATTGCGTTGGAGAAGCCGGTAATTGGCACCAGCGTCCCCGCCCCCGCCCGCTTGGCGATGGAGTCGAACACTCCCAGGCCGGTGAGCAGGGAGGCCAAAAAGATCAGGCTGATGGAAACCCAGGCGGCGGCATCCTCCTTGTCCGCCCCCCAGCTCTGGTACAGGGCCAGCAGCCCCTGACCCCCGGCGCAGATGGCGCCCCCCACGCAGAAGGCCCACAGGCAGTCCTTCCACAGCGGCGAGGGGTCCGCTTTAGCGCTGACGTATTGATTGTATTGTTGGTTGTTCATGTCCATGGCGCTTCACCTCTGGCACAGTATGCCCGGTTTTTGCCAGCCTATCCACCAAAAGCGGCGGCTTTCGGGCGGCCAAATTTTCTTCTTCCAAAATGTAAAATAAGCTTGACACAAAATGTAAAGCGTGCTATACTTCGTTTTGTAAAGCAAACTTTACAGCTCGCTGGAGGTGAGAGACATGGATATGGGTACCATCGGCGCAATTGCGGTCCTTCTTCTGACGGTAAGCGCCGCCGCCCTGGCCGCGCAGAACAAAAAAAGCAAAGGCGACGGCAAAGACAAAGACGATGACAGCAAGGAGGGCTGATATGGAGCAGGTTACTTACACCGTAAGGAGGGATGACATGGAAAACCGCATCGCCGCCCTGCGCAAGGAGCGGCGCATTTCCCAGGCGGAGCTGGCCGAGGCGGTGGCCGTCACCCGGCAGACCATCATCTCGCTGGAGAGCGGACGGTACAACGCCTCCCTTCTGCTGGCCCACAAGATTGCCCAGTATTTCAATACCACCATTGAGGACATTTTTCTGTTTGAGGAGGAAAAGTCATGAAGCGCAACTGTAATTTTAACATGAACCCCGCCTTTGCCATCGGCATCACCCTGCTGTGGATCGGCATTTTCGTCCGCAGCGTGCTGGAACTGGGCGGCCCTATGGGCGCCGCGGCCCACTTCCTGTGCGGCGCGGGCGCTGGCCTGGCCTTTATCGGCCTGCTGTACGGCTCTCCCAAGACCCGGCCTCTGTTTGACAGGTTCCATGCCTTTAAGCTGCGGCTGCTGGGGCGGAACGCCGCCAAATGAGGAGGAAGCGCCATGTTAATGCGGATGTTTGACACGTCGGACTATGACCGCTCCCTGCGCCGCCGCCGTCTGATGGCTTTTGGCCTGCTGGCGGTGGGGATTACGGGCATCATGTGCTATTTCCTGCTGATTCACAACAGTGATGTGCTGTCCGACTACGCCCGAGGGTTCTATCTGGGCGCGGCCAGCGGCATGACGATCGGTGCGGTGGTCCTCCTGGTTCGGATGCAGTACCTGCTCACCCACCCGGAGGCCCGGAAAAAGGCCAAAATCCAGGAGCAGGACGAACGGGAAAAGGCCATCATCAACCAGGCGTTCCAGTTCGCCGGGATGTTCACCTTTTTTGCCGCCGTGGCCTCCATGTTCGTGCTGGTGGCGGTGAGCCGTGAGGCAGCTTTGGCGGTGTTTGGCGTGATCGTGGTGTACGCCGTCAGCTGGCCGCTGGCCAATCTGTACCTGTCCAAAAAGCTGTGAGCGCCCGGTATCTCACCTTAACAATCACCCCCGAGCTGGCGGGGCTGGAGGTGAACACCCTCCTGCGGCGGCATCTGGGTCTGTCGGGCACCCTCCTGCGCCGGGTGAAGTGGCTGGAGGACGGCATCACCCTGGACGGGGTCCGGGTAAACGTCCGGGTTCGGGCAGCGGAGGGCCAGACGTTGGCGGTCCGGCTGACCTCACCGGGACAAAGTCCTCTCCAGGGAGAACACCCCTCGGGCCTTTCCCCCTGCGCTCCCCCGCCCCTCCTCTCCCAGCCGGACCCGCTTCGCCGGGCTTCGGCTGGCTCCCCTGGTGTTGTTCCGATGGAAGGCCCCTTGGACATCGTGTACGAGGACCAGGATCTCATCGTGCTCAACAAGGCCCCAGGGGTGCTGGTCCACCCCGGACACGGCCATTTTGACGATACCCTGGGTAATTTTTTAATGTTTCATTACAAAATGTCCGGGGAGGAATCGGGCTTCCACCCTGTCCACCGGCTGGACAAGGGCACTTCGGGACTAATGGTGGCGGCCAAGCACCCCCACGCCCAGGAACGGCTGAAAAACCAACTCCACACCGGGGACTTCCGGCGGGTGTATCTAGCGGTGTGCGACGGAATCCCCCCGGAGCCCGCCGGAGTGATCGACGCCCCCATCGGCCCGGCGGAGGGCTCCCTCACCGCCCGGCAAGTCCGTCCTGACGGCAAGCCCGCCCGCACACAGTATAAAATGGTGCGGACCCGGGGCTCCCGCGCCCTGGTGGAGCTGGAGCTGGAGACGGGGCGCACCCATCAGATCCGGGTGCACATGGCCTGCCTGGGCTGTCCCCTCACCGGGGACTTTCTGTACGGCGCGGAGGACAAGGCCCTCATCGGACGGCCCGCCCTCCATTCCGCCCGGTTGGAGCTGACCCACCCCGTCACCGGGGAGCGGCTGGCCTTTTCCGTCCCCCTGCCCGCCGACATGGCGGCGCTGATTCCAGAGGAGAATATCATATGAAAAAATTACAGTTTGTAAGCTTCGTTGTGCTGGATCTGTCGGTGATTTTGTGGACAGCGGGCCGGATCTTCTTCCCCCTGCCGGACTGGGCCGTGCGGGCAAACGGAGTGGTCATGCTGATTGCCATGGCGGCGCTGGTGTTTTCCAGCGTCCGGCTGAAGATTAAGAATTGGTGAAAATACCCAGGTCGATATTGACGCAGAGCATTATGCTTGGTATGATGTCGTAAGGTAATTACATGGGAAAGGAAGGATCTCTATGGCAAAAAACGAACGCTTCCAAATCGTTCATCAGGAGGGCAACGCCCTCACCAGCGGCGTTCGGCAGGTGCTGCTGGACACCGCCACCGGCGTACAGTACCTGTTTATCCAAAACGGCTACGCCGGAGGGCTGTGCCCCCTGGTGGACAAGGAGGGCGGGCCCCTGACCTGGGACGTGTGAACGCCGTCCCCGCTGAAACCGCAAATTGATCCCCCAAAGCGCCGTTTTCCGGCGCCTTGGGGGATTTTCAATGTCTGGACTTCACGGCTTTTCCCGACGTTTTTGAAAGCGGTACACGGCCCAGCCCAGCGTCCAGCCCAGCAGGGCCAGCCCGCCGAACAGCAAAAGAAGCGTCCCCGCCAGCCCCTCGTGGTGGGGATATTCCTCAAAGGGAGCGGTGAGATACCACCAGCCCCGCCGGGTGAGCAGCGCCGGGAGGGTGAGCAGCGTCCAGCGCAGAAAGCGGAACCGCGTCTCTGTCCAGCGCAGCAGCATCCATTGCAGGACCATGGGAACAAACAGAAACGCCGCAAAAACAAGCCAGATCACGGCGCTCCCACTCCCTTCCCCAGCTTCATCCGGCGGCGGGCCGCCCCGGCCAGATTGCCCGCCGTGGCGGCGATTACCGCCACGGCGAAGAGGATCCCGCCGTCTATCCTGGAGCCGGTCAGGATAAATCCCCCGATAAAGACCCCGCAGGCGATGGGATAGAGTGGACAGAAGCCATGCCGTCGCCCCAGGGACAGCCCGGCCATAAATCCCCCCACAGACAGCAGCAGAAAGGTGTACATAATGCCGAACAGCGGCACGTCGGTGGCCTCGAAAAGTGTCAGCGCCAGGGGCAGCACCAGGCACAGCAAACACGCGAACCCAACGTAGGGCAGGGACTCCCGCCAGTGGAACAGGGAGGGGCCCGGTGCCAACCCCAGCTTCTCCCGGATGGCGGCCACCTCGGCGAACCACCCCACCCAGCGGCCCAGCCACACCAGGATGTACACCAGCGTCAGGGGGAGGAGGAAATACACCAGGTTGACCACGCCGAAGTTCAGCACCGCCCACACCGAAACTGTGGCAGCGGCGAGGGCAAAGTGGACCAGGGACCGCGCCACCAGCTCCCGGCCGCTGTCGGCAAAGGGCAGGGTGGCCACGCCAACCTCTGCCCCGAATAGGGCGAACAGGGCGAGGGACAGCAGAATCCCCAAGGGCTCCCGCTCGCCGTAGAAGCCACAGGCCACATACCGAAACCCGCTGAGGTTGAAATAGCCGACGCCGCCGATGGCGCAGCCCAGCAGCAAGTAAAACGCCATCCCCGCGCCGCCGCCGATCAGTATACGGGGAAGCCATTGTTTTTTGAATTCTTCCATAAAGCGTCCCTCCTTTACAAACCCAATGCCTGCTTGATCTTCTTCACATACCGCCGGGACACCCAGCAAACCGTCCCGCCCTCCAGGGTCATTTTGATAGTGCCCGCCAGGGTCAGGTCCAGCCCCGTCACCCGGTCCAGGTTGACGATCTCGGAGTTGGACACCCGGACGAACTTGGTGCCCGCCAGCTCCTCCTCCAGCTCGTACAGCCGCTGACGGACGGTGAAGGTCCCTTTCCCCGTCTGGCAGAACACCCCCTTGTCCTCGGCGTAGAACCGCAGCACCATGGAGCGGGACACCCGCGCCGCCTCACGCTCGCTGTAGACGGTAAAGGGCTGGGGGACCGCCTCCCCCCGCAGCCGGGCCGCCAGAGCCTCCACCTCCTCGGTGGGGCTTGGGGCGCGGAGGACCACCACCGGCTCGTCCAAGCCAGGGTCGATTTGAATCTCTACCTTCATCCCCGCTCCCTCCTCTCATGCGCCCAGTATACCCGCTCCCGCCCCAAAAGTCCAGCGAGCCGGGACGGATGGCCGTTCCCACAGGACAGACGGCAAAAAGGCCCCCGCCCGGAGCGAATGGTCCAGGCGGGGGGCGTTCCTTTTCTTTGAAAAGAAAAGGAACCGAAAAGAAACTTTTAACAGCGAAACTTCGTTTCGCTTTATCATATCGCAAAATGTGCGTCACCGGGCGGCAATTTTCCGCCTACCACCCTGGCCGTGGCGGTCTGAGTTCTTTTTGCCTACTTTTTCTTTCAAGGAAAAGGCGGGGCAGCGTTAATCCTCTTGTTTCGTCGCCGAGCAAAAAGCTTTACGATTTTTGACGGCGCTGGTAACGGGTCAAAGTTCTTTTTGCCTACTTTTTCTTTCAAGAAAAAGTAGGTTACAGGGGCAGCAGCACCTTATACATCATCACGAAGTGGGCCACGGAGCCCAGCAGGATGAACACATGGAACACCTCGTGGCAGCCAAACCGGGGGTTGTCCCGCCCCGGCCGCTTCAGGGCGTAGAGCACACCGCCCACGGTGTACAGCACGCCCCCCGCCAGCAGCCAGGCCACCCCCCGCAGCCCCAGCGCCTGCCACAGGGGATAGATGGCGAAGATGGCCAGCCAGCCCATGGCGATATAGATGGTGGAGGTGACCACCCGGGGGCAGTTAATCCAGGTGAGGCTCATCACCAGTCCGGCGATGGCCAGCGCCCAGATGACGCCGAACAGGGACCATCCCCAGGCCCCCCGCAGGGCGATGAGGCAGATAGGGGTGTAGGACCCGGCGATGAGAAAATAGATGGAAGTGTGGTCCGCCTTCCGCAGGGCCACCCGGCCCTTGACGGTGGTGTTGACGCAGTGGTAGAGGGTAGAGGCGGTGTACAGCCCCACCATGGACAGGCCGTAGATGGCGAAAGAGACGATCTTCCACACGTCTCCCAGCCGGGCCGCGCCCACGGTCAGCACCACTGTGGCCAGCACCCCCAGCGCCGCCCCCACCCCGTGGGTGATGGCCGACCAGGGGCGCAGGCCGTCGTAAGGGTCCCGCCCCTTCTCCACCGGCCGGGCTTTCCGCCGGGGGAGGCTGTCAAAGGGATCTCGATATAATACCTGTTCCATAGGAACACCGCCTTTCTTACCCTTTAGTATAATACAGCCCTTCTGCTACGTCAAGTTAAAAATCACGAAATATAATTATTAAAATTATATTTCAAAAAAATTCCTGTCAAAACATGAGGGATTGAATCTTTAGGGGCAAAGGTGTATAATACCTCTAATACTGAGGGAAAACGCGCCGTCCGGCGCTGTTTTCGAGGGGGACGACCATGGAAAACACGTTGGGCCTGTATCTGCACATCCCGTTCTGCCGGAGCAAGTGCGACTACTGTGATTTCTACTCCCTGGCGGGCCAGGACGACCGAATGGACGACTACCAGAAAGCGCTGCTTCAGCAGATTCTGGACACCGCGCCCAGGGCCAAGAAGCAGGTGGTGAACAGCGTCTATATTGGCGGCGGCACGCCCACCTGGTACGGGGAGAAGCGGCTGCTGGAGCTCATTGGGGCGGTGAAAAAGCGGTTCACCCTGTCCCGGGACGTGGAGTTCACCCTGGAGGCCAACCCGGACAGCGTGGATGAAAAGATGCTCAAGCGGCTGCGCCGGGCGGGGGTGAACCGGCTGTCCATGGGGATGCAGTCCGCCTGTGACAAGGAGCTGGCGGCGGTCCACCGCCCCCACACCTTCAAGCAGGTGGAGCAGGCCGTCAAGGCCGCCCGGGACGCCAAGATCAAAAACCTGAACCTGGACCTGATCTACGGCCTCCCCGGCCAGACGGAGTACAGCTGGCGCACCTCGGTGGAGGCGGCGCTGGCCCTGGAGCCCGAACACCTGTCCTGCTACGGCCTGACGGTGGAGGAGGGCACCCCCCTGGCCCGCCGGGTGGCGGAGGGCGAACAGCTCCCCGACGACGACGAGCAGGTCCAGCGCTACCTGTGGACGGTGAAGCGGCTGGCCCAGGCGGGCTTTGAGCAGTACGAGATCTCCAATTTCTCCAAGACGGGCTGCCAGTCCCGTCACAACCTGAAATACTGGATGGGGCGGCCCTACGTGGGGCTTGGGGCGGCGGCCCACTCCGACTTCGGCGGGTGCCGGTACTCCTTCGTCCGGGACCTGGATGGCTACATCCGGGGCGTCCTGGGGGATGGCAAGCTGCTGGACGAGATGGACCAGATCCCCCGGCGGGAGCGGGGCAGCGAATACCTGATGCTCCGGCTGCGTACCACCCACGGCATTGAGGAGTGGGAGTACCGCCGGGAGTACTATATGAATTTCGACCCCATCGCCGCCAAGCTGGCCCAGTTCGAGCAGAAAGGCTGGGCGGCGCGGACGGGCCGGCGCTGGCATTTTACCCCGGAGGGCTTTCTTCTATCCAACCGGCTCATCGGCGAGCTGATGGAGGTCCAGGAGGTGGAGACTCTGGCGGACACCCTGGAGCTGATCCGGGGCGGGCGTCTGCCTAAAAAAGAGTGATGTTCCCAGGGGCGGCGGACGCCGCCCCTTTTCACGCCTGGAAGCAAATCCCGTTTACAAATGTCAAAATCTGTGCTATCATGTCTTTTACTCTGTCCACCGCACCAACACCCCGGGGACCGCTGTCCCCCCACGCCACAACAGGAGGAACCTATGAAAAATTTCCGAAAGCGGTGCGCCGCCCTGGCCCTTGCGGCGGCGCTGGCCTTTTCCCTGGCCCAGCCCGCCCTGGCGTCCTACGCCCTGGGCACGGAGCTGTCAGCGCAGGCCACGCCCCTGGGCACCGGGACCACCCTCACCACCCAGAGCCTGTGGTCGGCCTCCAAAAGCGACCTGCGCACCGAGCACTACGTGACCTATACCCCCAACGCCACCGTGAAGCCGATGGTGTTCAGCGGTACATATGTGGCCAGCACCAACACCGTGCAGACCGCCGCCGCCCAGCTGGAGAGCCAGGGCCTGCGGGTAGCCGCAGCCCTCAACGGAGGCTTTTTCAACACCGACGGCACCATTGTGGGCATGCTCATGACCGACGGCGTGCTGCGGTCCCTAGACGTGGCCAACTACACCATGCTGGGCTTCACCAACGACGGCCAGGTGTTCATTGACGAGAGCAAGCCCGTCATGTCCGCCGCTTGGACGGCGGTGGAGTACGTCTACCCCGATCCCCAGCCCGACCCCGCCGCCACCGAGCCGGGGACGGACCCCGCCTTCGGCCCCGACGGAACTCCCGCCGCTCCCGCAGACCCTGCCGCCGCCCCCGCCCAGCCCACGGCGGTCAGCGTGGACCACAGGTTTACCGTATCGGGCTTCAACGCCTACCGCAACGCCAATTACCTGGGCGGGCTGTACCTCTACAACAAGGACTTCTCCTCCCGGGTCACTGCCCATGGGGCCAGCGTGTCCGCCATCCTGCGCCCCCTGAGCCCGGAGGGACTGAAAATGAGCGGAACCTATGCCTTTGAGGTGGTGTCCGTCACCGACACCGCCCAGGAGGGCGTCACCTTCGACGGCAATATCCCCGAGGGCTGCTACATGCTCTACGGCGAGGACCACGGCAACGCCGACCTGCTCAACGCCCTGCGGGGGATGCAGGTGGGCGGCCAGGTTACCCTCGCCCTCGGCGGCGCCGGCGAGCAGTGGACGAACGCCGCCTACGGCATCAGCGGTATGTACACGCTGCTGCGGAACGGCCAGATCGTGAGCGGCCTACCCTCCACCCCCAACCCCTACACCGCCGTGGGTGTCAAGGCGGACGGCTCCGCCGTGTTCTACACCATCGACGGCCGCCAGAGCGGCTATTCGGTGGGGGCCACCTACGCCCAGGTGGCGGAGCGGCTCCAGGAGCTGGGCTGCGTGTCCGCCGTGGCCCTGGACGGCGGCGGCTCCACCACCCTGGGGGCCACCCTTCCCGGCAGCGACAGCTTTTCTGTGGTAAACCAGCCCTCCACCGCCGGGCGGAAGATCAACAACACCATCGCCCTGGTGGCCCCGGCAGGGGCGGAGATCTTCACCCCCGGCGCCTATGTCAGCGCGGAGCACCGGGTGGTGCTGGCGGGGGCCAAGCTGCCCGTCCAGGCCAGCGGCTATGACAGCGCCGGACGGCCCACGGACCAGGCCTATGTGGACCTGACCGCCACCGGCGGCTCCGTGGCGGACGATGTGTACACCGCCGGGTCCACCCCGGGCACCTATGCCATCTCGGCGGGGGCCAACGGCGGCCTGACGGTGGAGGTGGTGGATCAACTCACCGCCCTGCTGGTCAGCCGGAAGGACAGCGGGGCCCGGGTCACCGCCCTGAATCTGAAGCCCGGCGAGGCGGTGGACCTGACCGTCAAGGGCTCCTGGTGGAACCTGTCCGTGGCCATGGACGCTGAAAACGTGACCTGGGCCGCCGACCCGGAGATCGGTGCCATCGACGCCGCCGGCCGGTTCACAGCGGGCCAGCGGTCCGCCCAGGGCAATATTACCGTGTCCGCCGGCGGGCTGTCCGTCACCATCCCGGTGAACGTGACCAGCACCGTCCCCTTCACCGACATCGCCGGCCACTGGAGCGAGGACTATGTGGTGCGCATGTACGAGCTGGGCCTGACCACCGGCTACGGCCAGCCCGACGGCACGGCGTTGTACCGGCCCGACAACCCGCTGACCCGGGCCGAGCTGCTGGCCTTCATCACCCGGGTACTGGGGGTGGACGAGTCCGCCTACTACACCGTGGAGCTCCCCTTCGCCGACAACACCTCCATCCCCAACTGGGCCCAGCTCTACGTCCAGGCTATGTACACTCTGGGCGTGCTCAAGGGCAGTGAGAACGGCGGCAAGCTGTACGCCGACGTGAACAGCTACGTCACCCGAGAGGAGACCATGACCTTCCTAGGCCGGGTGCTGGCGGCCTCCGAGAGCTGCGACCTGTCCTCCTTCCCGGATGCCGGGTCAGTGAGCGGCTGGGCATCCCCCCACATCCAGACCCTGGTGTCCCTGGGCGTCGTGGGCGGCAGCAACGGCTATTTGCAGCCCAAGGCCTATGTGGACCGGGCGGCCATCGCCAAAATGCTGGTGGAGATCTATCCCCTGGACAAGGCCCTGCTGGTGCCCCGGCTGGATCTGGTTTCCTGACAATCCGATGCGCGCCCCCGCTCCTGCCGGAGCGGGGGCGCGCCGCCATAGTTCAGGCGCGGCCCAATTGGGAGAGAGCCTCCAAAAACACTTGACGGGCGGCCCCGGCTCCGATAAAATAGAGGAGACTTTAATCATATCTGAGGTGAATCGCCATGAAATCTACCGTTTACTTCACTCGGGACCTATCTCCCCAGGCCGTGCTCCGGCTGTACGAGGCCCTGGGCGTCCAGCTCCCCGGCAAGGTGGCCGTCAAGGTCCACTCCGGCGAGCCGGGCAACCAGAACTTCCTCCGCCCCGACTTCTGGAAGCCAATGATCGACAAGGCGGGAGGCACCATCGTGGAGTGCAACACCGCCTACGACGGAGGGCGCAACACCACCAAGGCCCACAAGATCACCATGGAGCGCCACGGCTGGCTCAACGCCGCCCAGGTGGACATTCTGGACGAGACGGATGAGATGGAGCTGCCCATTCCCTGCGGCAAGGTCATCAAAAAGAACTTTGTGGGGGCCCACCTGGCCGACTACGACTCCCTGCTCGTGCTTTCCCACTTCAAGGGCCACCCCATGGGGGGCTTCGGCGGGGCGCTGAAGAACATCTCCATCGGCATCGCCTCTTCCCACGGCAAAGTGTATATCCACGGCGCCGGAGACGAGGAGAAGTTCTGGGACTCCGACCATGACTCCTTCCTGGAGTCCATGGCGGACGCGGCCTGGTCCGTCCACAACCGCTTCCAGGGCAAGTCCGCCTATATCAACGTGATGAAGAACATGTCGGTGGACTGCGACTGCTGCGCCGTGGCCGCCGACCCCAAGATCGGCGACATCGGCATCCTGGCCTCCCTAGACCCGGTGGCCGTGGACCAGGCCTGCCTGGACCTGGTGTACGCCTCCGACGACCCCGGCAAGGGGGATCTCATTGAGCGCATTGAATCGCTGAACGGCGTCCACACCGTGGAGGCCGCGGCGGATCTGGGCATCGGCAGCCGGGAGTACGAGCTGGTGGAGCTGGCCTGACCGAACGGAAACGCTCAAATATCGCGCTGAACGCGGGGCCTCCCTCCAAAAGAGGGGCCCCGCGCCGTTTTTTCCAGGGAGGTTGTCCAACGCATCATTCTCTCTTGCAAAACGCGGCCCGGCAATTTATAATATGAGGGATTACGGACCTGCATGCCCTGCCCGGCTGGGGATGCAGGCCTCGGGGAAAAGGAGCCTTGCCGTGAAGAAGAGATCCATCGGGCTGGCCCCCAATCAGGTGATCGCCCTGGGCTTTCTGGGCATCATCGTGACGGGGGCCCTGTTGCTCATGCTGCCCTTCGCCAACCGCACCGGGCAGGGGCTGTCATTCCTGGACAGCCTGTTCACCGCCACCTCCGCCACCTGCGTGACCGGCCTGGTGGTGGCGGACACCTGGACCCAGTTCAACCTCCTGGGCCAGATCATCCTGCTGCTGCTCATCCAAGTGGGCGGGCTGGGCTATATGACCATGATGCTCCAGGCCTCCCTGCTGCTGGGGAAGAAGGTGGGCCTGCGTCAGCGCTCCATGATGATGGAGAGCGTCAGCGCTGAGCGGCTCAGCGACGTGCTCACCCTGCTGAGATACATCCTGCGGGGCACCGCCGTCATCGAGGGGGCGGGGGCGCTGCTGCTTGCCGTCCGCTTCGTGCCGGAGCTGGGCCCCGCCAGAGGGATCTGGTACGCTGTCTTCCACAGCGTGTCCGCCTTCTGCAACGCGGGCTTCGACCTGATGGGCTTCCGGGAGCCCTACAGCTCCCTCACCCACTATGTGTTTGACCCCCTGGTGAACCTCACCGCCGCGGCACTGATCCTGCTGGGCGGCCTGGGTTTCCTGGTGTGGCGGGACGTGATGGAAAAGGGCCTGCGCTTCCGGCTCTACTCCCTCCACACCAAGCTGATCCTCACCGCCACCCTGGTCCTGACCCTGGGAGGCACGGCCCTGTTCTGGTGGGCGGAGAACGGCAACCTGCTGGCGGGGATGGACGGGGGGCAGAAGCTTTTGGTGTCCCTGTTCCAGGCGGTGTCCCCCCGGACGGCGGGGTTCAACACCGTGGACCTGGCCCAGCTCACCAGCGGCGGCGGCCTGCTCACCATCGTGCTCATGTTCATCGGCGCGGGCCCCGGTTCCACCGGCGGCGGCGTGAAGATCACCACCGTGGTGGTGTGCCTGCTCACCCTGTTCAGCTACATCCGGGGCAGGCGGGAGGTGGGAGCTTTCAACCGCCGGCTGGACGAGGAGCAGATCCACCGCTCGGCGGCGGGGGTGACCCTCTATATGACCCTGGCCATGGCGGGAGGCTTCCTCATTCTGGCCACCCAGCCCTTCCCCCTTCAGGACGCCCTGTTCGAGGTGTTCTCCGCCATGAGCACGGTGGGCCTGTCCACCGGCATCACCCGGGAGCTGTCGGCGGTGAACCGGGCTGTCATCATCGTGATGATGTACTGCGGGCGCATCGGCAGCCTGACCATGATGATGGCCTTGGCCCAGCGCACCCCGCCCAGGGTAAAGGACCCGGTGGAGCATATCACCATCGGCTGAGGGCGGGTGCCTCACCACAGAATTTTCCCTCCCGCACCCGGACAGCGGGGACGGGACACAGTTGATTGAGAAAGGTGTGCATGAATATGGCGTCCACATTTCTGGTGATCGGCCTGGGCCGGTTCGGCACCAGCCTGGCCCTGCAGCTGATGGAGTCGGGCAGCGAGGTGATGGTCATCGACACCGACGAGGAGTCGGTAAACCGCCTGGCCCCCCACGTCACCCAGGCCAAGATCGGCGACTGCATGGACGAGGAGGTGCTGCGCTCCCTGGACCCGGCCAGCTTTGACTTCTGCTTTGTGTGCATCAGCGACAATTTCCAGTCCTCCCTGGAGATCACCTCCCTGCTCAAGGAGATGGGGGCCCCCATGGTGATCTCCAAAGCGGACAAGGACCTCCACGCCCGGCTGCTGCTGAAGATCGGCGCGGACGAGGTGGTCTTCCCCGAGCGGGACATGGCCCGCCGCACCGCCGTGCGCTTCAGCGTCAACGGGGCGCTGGAGTACGTGGAGCTGGCCCGGGGCTATGCCATTTTCGAGCTGGACGTGCCCGACCACTGGGCGGGCCAGACCCTCATCGACCTGGATATTCGGAAGAGATACAACGTGAACGTCATCGGCCGGAAGGAAAATGGCGCCATCCTCCCCATCGATACCAGCTTTGTCTTCGCGGCGGACACCCACATTATGGTGGCGGGCCGCCCGGAGGACGTATCCAGGATGGTGGAGTGAAGGGCCTTACGCCCGCCCATCAATCATTACGCGAGGATATGACTATGGAGAGAGAAATCATCAAGATCGGTCTGCCCCGGGCCCTGCTGTACTACCGCTGCCGGGTGCTGTGGCGAACCTTTTTTCAGGAACTGGGTATGGAGACGGTGGTCAGCGCCCCTACCGACCGGGTCATCCTGGAGCAGGGGACGGCGCTGGCCATCGACGAGGCCTGCCTGTCTCTGAAAATCTACCTAGGCCACGTGGCGGCGCTGATCGGACAGTGTGACTACATCCTGGTGCCCCGAGTGAGCAATTTCGGCCGCCATCGGTCCATGTGCACCCGGTTTGAGTCCACCCCCGACCTGGTGCGCAACGTTTTCCGCAATTCTGGTCAGAAGTTCCTGTCCTACGAGGTAGACCAGGAGACGAAAAAGGCCGGGGAGGAGGACGCCTTCGTGGAGTTGGGCAAAAGCCTGGGCTGCACCGCCAAAGAGGCCAAAAAGGCGTACAAGGCGGCCAAAAAGGCGGATCTCGGCCACCACAAGGAGCGGGTCCAGCGCTATGAGCAGCAGTACAAGAAGGAGGGCATGAAAGTGCTCATCGCCGCCCACAGCTACGTGGCGGAGGACCCCTATATGGGCCGTATGGTGAGCGATTACCTGAAAAAGGCGGGGGTGATCCCCGTTCGGGCGGACATGGTGGACCGGGAGGCCGCCCTCAAGCGCAGCCGGGAGCTGTCCCCCACCTGCAAATGGGAGGTCAACCGGGAGATTCTGGGCGGTATCGCCATGCACAAGGGAGACGTGGACGGCATCATCCTGCTCAGCGCCTTCCCCTGCGGCCCCGACGCCATGGTCAACGAACTCATCACCCGGCGGGTGAAGGGCGTACCCATGCTCAACCTGGTGCTGGACAGCCAGAGCGGCACCGCCGGGGTAGAGACCAGGCTGGAGAGCTTCATCGACATCATCCGTTTTCAGGAGGGCAAGCTGTAATGGCAGAGGTAAAAAAGAAAAGCGTTTCCTTCCCCCGGTATGCGGAGTACAGCTGCGCCTTCAAGTATATCGTGGAGCAGGCCCTGGGGTGCCGGTACGTCATGCCCCCCGCCCTCACCAAGCGGACCATGGAGCTGGGCACCAAGTACAGCCCCGACTTTGTGTGCACCCCCTTCAAGACCATTCTGGGCAGCATGATCGAGGCGCTGGAGGCGGGGGCGGACACCCTGCTCATGACCCACGGGCTGTGCCGCCTGGGGTACTATGGGGAGCTGCTGGAGCAGATCCTCCGGGACCTGGGCTACCAGTTTGACTTCATCAACCTGTCCGACTACGACATGTCCAAGAAAAAGGAGTACCTCCGCATACTCCGCCGGTTCGACCCCAAGGTGAACTACGCCCGGTTCCTGGTCCAGTTCATGGAGGGCCTGCGGATGGTGGAATATGTGGACGAGGTCACCTGCGAGTATTACAAAGACTGCGGCTTCGACGCCACGGACGGCCAGTACAAGCGGGCCTATCAGGACTTCCTCACCGCCATGTACACCGCCCAGAACCGGGGGGACGTGGAGGCGGGCTACCGGGCCGCCAAGCGCTCTCTCCAGTCCATCCCCCTGGACAAGCCCCGGCGCCCCCTGCGGGTGGGCATTGTGGGGGAGTTCTACACCGCCATGGACGCCTTCTCCAATCTGGAGGTGGAGCAGAAGCTGGCGGACATGGGGGTGGAGGTCCACCGCTGGATGAACGTGACCAACCAGTTCCTGCGCTACGGCAGCGGCCAGAAGAACCTGCGGGTGAAGATCCAGGACCTGAGCATCTATGACATGGGGCCCACCTCCACCGCCAACATCTGGTACGCCCGGGAGTGCGCCGAGCGGGGGTACGACGGCCTGATCCACATCAAATCCGCCGCCTGCACCCCGGAGATCGACGTGATGCCGGTGCTGCAAAACATCAGCGCCGACTACAAGATTCCCGTGCTCTACCTCACCTATGACGCTCAGACCAGCGACGTGGGCCTGATGACCCGGCTGGAGGCGTTTTACGACATGATCGACATGAGAAAGAAGGTACTTTGATTTGGAACACGCCTATCTGGGCGTCGATGTGGGGTCCATCTCCACCAAGGGCGTCATCATCGACAAGAAAAACAACATTCTGGCCAGCCAGTACATCTGGACCCAGGGTGACCCCATCGGCGCGGTGAAGCGGCTGGTGGGCCTGCTGGAGGAGCAGTTTGACAGGGAAAACTACAAAATCGTGGCCACCGGCACCACCGGCTCCGCCCGAAAGCTGGTGGGGGTAATCCTGGGAGCCACCATGGTGAAAAACGAGATCACCGCCCACGCCGTGGGCACCACCACCTTCTACCCCGACGTGCGCACCATCCTGGAGATCGGCGGCCAGGACTCCAAAATCATCCTGGTGGAGAACGGGGTGGCCGTGGACTACGCCATGAACACCCTGTGCGCCGCGGGCACCGGGGCCTTCCTGTCCAGCCAGGCCAAACGGCTGGGCATTGAGGTGGAGGAGATCGGCGACTACGCCCTGCGCTCCACCCACCCCACCCAGATCGCCGCCCGGTGCACCGTCTTCGCCGAGTCCGACCTGGTCCACAAGATTCAGATGGGCCACCCCCGGGAGGACATCATCGCCGGCGTATGCAACGCGGTTGCCGCCAACTACCTGAACAACGTGGGCAAAGGCAAAAAAATTGTCTCCCCGGTGGTGTTCCAGGGGGGCGTGAGCAAAAACCAGGGGGTGGTGGCCGCCTTCGAGCGCACCCTGGGCTGTCCCGTCATCGTGGACCCCAACGGCCACCTCATGGGGGCTCTTGGGGTGGCCATTCTGGCCCGGCGGGGCAGCGGGCGGCAGGACTTCGACTTCTCCGTGGAGAACATGGAGTTCCGTACCCGGGAGACCAGCTGCGGAGGCTGCTCCAACCACTGCGAGATCATCTGCGTCTACCGGGGGAACGAGCTCATCGACTCCTGGGGCAACCGCTGCGAGCGGGGGGCCCGGGTCCACTGAGCCCGAACGTCAAAAACAGCGCGAAGGGACCCTTTCCGTCCCTCCGCGCTGTTTTTTGTTCTAGCCGAATTGGCTGGCGTACATCTGGTAATAGGCCCCCTTTTGCTCCATGAGGGAGCGGTGGGTGCCCTGCTCCACCACGTCGCCGTGGTCCACCACCAGGATGTGGTCGGCGTTCTGGATGGTGGACAGCCGGTGGGCGATGACGAAACAGGTTTTGCCCGCCATCAGGGAACGGATGGCTTTCTGCACCTGGCGCTCGGTGGCGGTGTCCACGTTGGAGGTGGCCTCGTCCAGGATGAGCATGTCGGTGTCGTAGAGCATGGCCCGTGCGATGGTGAGCAGCTGCTTCTGCCCCTTGGAGATGGAGCCGCCGTCCTCGCCGATCACCGTGTGGTAGCCCTGGGGCAGGCGCATGATGTAGCTGTGGATCCGGGCGGCCTTGGCGGCCCGGACCACCTCGTCCATGGCAGCGCCCTCTTTGCCGTAAGCGATGTTGTCGAAGATGGTGCCCCGGAACACCCAGGTGTCCTGGAGGACCATGGCGTACCCCCGGCGCAGGGAGTCCATGGTATAGGCCCGGTTTTCCGTCCCATCCACGTAGATGCAGCCCTGGTCCGGGTCATAGAACCGCATAAGCAGGTTGATGATGGTGGTTTTGCCCGCCCCAGTGGGGCCCACGATGGCGATGGTCTGTCCCGGTTTCGCCTCAAAGTTCAGGTGGCGGAGCACCGTCCGGCCCGGCACATAGCCAAAGCTGACTCCCTCCGCCTTCACATGGCCCGCCCCGTCCCGGCGCTCCACGGCTCCGTACACGTCCTTGACCTCCTCAGGCTGATCCAGCAGGCGGAACACCCGCTCGGAGGCGGCCAGAGCGGAAAAAATCTCGTTGATGATGTTGGATATCTCGTTGATGGGCCCGGAAAACTTTCGGGAGTAGAGCACAAAAGAGGATATCTGCTCCAGCCCCACCACCCCCAGCATGTACAGCACCGCACCTCCGGTCCCGATGGCGGCCAGCCCGAAGTTGGAGATCATGCCCACGGTGGGGCCCATGGTCATACCCAGGCCGTCCGCCTCCCGATAGGCCTGGGCGGCGGCCCGGTTGATCCGGCTGAAATCGCCGCACACCCGACCCTCCTGGGCGTAGGCCAGAATGGTGCGCTGGCCGGTGAACATCTCCTCGGCGAAACCGTTCATCTCCCCGTAAGCGGCGCTGCGCCTGGCGTAGAGGGGACGGGTTCTCTTCCCCATGTGCCGTGTGAACAGGATGGAGGCCGGAATGGTGGCCGCCATGCACAGCACCAGGGGCGGGGAGATGACGCACATCATCACAAAGCTGCCCGCCACTGTGACGGTGCTGGTCAGGATTTGGATCACGTCGGTGGACAGGCTGGTGCACACCACGTCCACGTCGTAGCTCACCCGGCTGATGATATCCCCCGCCTGGTGGCGGTCGAAAAAGCCTACCGGCAGGGCCATCAGCTTATCAAACACGTCCTGACGGAGCTTTCGGGCCACCCGGCGGCCCACCCGCATCATGCCGATGTTCACCAGAAAGTTCATCACGCTGCCCACCCCGTAGCAGGCCAGCATCAGCAGGGCGTAACGGGCCACGCCGTCCATGTCCACATGGCCCGGCCCCAGCTTATAGCCCTCCTCCGCCAGGCCAATGGCCTTTCCGGCGAACTGGGGGCCCAGCAGGTTGCCCACGTTGCTCAGGCAGGCGCACGCCAGGAACAGCACCACCTGCCAGCGGTAGGCCGTCAGGTAGCGGACAATGCGGCGCAAGGTGCCCTTGGCATCCTGGGGGCGCTCTTTTTTTCCGCCCCGGTCTCCCGGTCCGGGCATATGCGGTCCCCTCCTTTCCAATAAAGCAGTCTGTCCGTCACCGGGCAGGAGCGCAACAGAGCCCGCTTGCGGACGTCAGCGAACTAAAGTTCTTTTTGGATACTTTTTCTTTCAAGAAAAAGTATCTCCCATCTGCATCTGGTAAGTCTCACGGTAGGGAGCACAGGTCTCCAGCAGTTCCTCATGGGCGCCGTAGCCCACGCATCTCCCGTTGTCCATCACCAGGATCCGGCTCATACCCATGACGGAGCTCACCCGCTGGGCCACCAGGATGAGGGCGGCCTCCCGGTAATTTTGGGTGATGGCCCGGCGCAGGCTGGCGTCGGTGCGGTAGTCCAGGGCGGAGGAGCTGTCGTCCAGGATCAGGACCTCCGGCTTCCCCGCCAGGGCCCGGGCCACCAGCAGCCGCTGCTTCTGTCCCCCGGACAGGTTGGCTCCCTTGATGTCCGCCCGGTGATCCAAGCCGTCCTCCAGCGCGTCGATGTACTCCGCCGCCTGGGCGTCCTCCACCGCGGCCCGCAGGGCGGTCTCCTCCAGCCCCCGGCCAAAGTCCACATTGGCGCGCAGGGTGTCCTGGAACACCATGCCGCTCTGGAAGCACACGCCGAACTTCCGGCGCAGCTCGTCCTTCCTGTAGGTGCGCACATCCCGGCCGTCCACGAACACACCGCCCCCGTCCGCGTCGTAGAACCGCAGGAGCAGGTTGATGATGGTGGACTTTCCGCAGCCGGTAGGGCCGATGATCCCCAGGCTCTCCCCCCGGTCCAGGGTAAAGCTAATGTCGCTGAGGGCCTTTTCCCGAGCCTCTCCGGCGAAATCGGCGGCATCGGCGGAGCCCTCTCCATAGCTGAAGTCCACATGCTCAAAGCGGAGAAAACCGGGCCCAGCGGGGGACTTGGCTTCCGACGGCGGCAGCACCCGCTGGCTCTCCTCCGCCTGGAGCACCTGGCCGATACGGCCGGCGCTGGCCGCCGCCCGGCTCATGGTCATGAAAATGCGGGACAGCCCCATGAGTCCCATGTTGATCATATTGAAATATGTGAGGAAGGCCAGGATAACTCCCGGCTCCAGGGCTCCGGCGTTCACACGCCCCGCCCCGGTGAATACCACCAGGGCCAGCCCCCCGTTGAGGCACAGCTGCATCAGAGGGGAGGGGACAGCCATCACCGTGCCGGCGGCGATGTCGCTGTCCGTCATGGCATCGTTGGCCCGCTGGAAACGCCGCTTCTCATACTCCGTCTTGGACAGGGCCTTCACCACCCGGATGCCGGTGATATTCTCCCGCATGATGCGCACCACCTCGTCCAGCCGCTGCTGGACCCGGCGGTACATGGGCAGGCCCCGGAGGTAAACCGCCATCACCACCAGAATCAGCACCGGCAGCAGCGCCACCAGGATCATGGCCAGGGCGGGGTCCATGAGCAGCGCCATCACCGTCCCCCCCACCAGCAGCATGGGGGCCCGGACGCACAGGGTCTGGAGCTGCTGCACCGCCGATTGAACGTTGTAGCTGTCGCTGGTCATCCGGCTGATGAGGGAGGGTAGGCCGAAGGCGTCGAACTGCTCCCCCGACAGGTTGACGGTCTTCTGAAACAGGGCCTGGCGGATGTCATAGCTCACGTTATGGGCGTTTTGGACCCCCCGCCGGTTGGCCCACACGTTGAGCTGCCGGCACACCAGGGCGGCGGCGAACATCACCGCCCCCCAGAACAGGGCCAGGGACAGACTGCCCATGGGGGCCACGTCGTCGATGATGTGCTCCAAAATATAGGGCAGCAGCAGCTCGCTGAAGGTGGCCAGCAGCTTGATGAACACACACAGGGCCACCGCCCCCTTGTAGCGGCCCATGGCCCGGGCGATTACGCCCATGGCGCTCCCTCCTTCCCAATCAAAATCATCCCGCAGCCACCCACAGGGAAGGGCTCCAGCGCCCCGCGCTGAAGCCCTTTCGGCTGTTCAGAGGCTGTGCTTTCCCCCTTATCCGGCCAGCGCCGCGTCCTGGAGCGCGTCAAATGCCTCCATGCACTGGTCCACCGTGGCGCCGCCCAGCAGCTGGCGCACAATCAGGCAGGTGTTGCCCCACTGTTCCACATTCATCCCCGCGTTGGAGCCCAGGACGTATACCCCCTCCTCAATTCTGTCGTTCAGGGGCCGCAGGGCGGGGACGCAGTCCACCTTCACGTTTTTCGAGGGGGAGATCACACGGTTGGTCTCAGAGAACAGTTGAAGGGCCTCGTCGGAGGTGATCACGTCCATCACCCGCATGGCGTCCTCGGCGTGCTCCGCCTGAGCGCCCACGGCCCAGCCGGTCATGGGCATCACCGGCATCTGTCCCCGGCTGCTGGGAAAGCCGATGACCTGCATCTCAAAATCCGTCTTGCCGTAGGCGGTCTCCGTGTTGGCCGCCCCCCAGTAGGCCATGACGATGGGGGTCTTCCCCGCCAGGAAATCCGGCCCCTCCGCCTCGATGGCCTCGCTGACCAGGGCCTTGTCCGCGTCGATGTACCCCCGGTCGATCAGCGTCTGGAGGAACTCAAAGCCGGGGCGCATATAGTCGCTGTAGCGGGCCTGGCCGCTGTTGAGGGCGGCGATCTCCGCCTCCGTGTTCCCGCCGTTGTAGAGGTCGGCGTAGGCCTGGGCGAACACAAAGGTCTCCAGCCACCAGCGGTTGGCCCCGATGGGCGTCTCGATCCCGTTCTCCTGGAACACCCGGCAGCACTCTAAAAACTCCTCCGGGGTATTGGGCAGGTCCAGGCCGTACTGCTTGAACAGGTCCACGTTGACGAACAGGCCGTAGGCCACCACCTCCTGGGGAATGGCCACCAGCTTGCCGTCCACCGTATTGGCCACCCGGATGATCTCCCGCAGGTTTTTGGCGCTGTCCAGCCCAGACAGGTCCGCCAGCTTGCCCTCCGCCCCCAGGGCCAGGACGGTGTCGGGGTTGAGCAGGTACAGGTCGTCCATGTTGTTCCGGGCCCGGTCCAGGGCCACCTCGTCATAGGTTCTGTCCTGATAATCCTCCGCGGTGTAGGTCCAGTAGTCCACGGTGACCCCCAGCCGCTCCTCCGCCATGGCGATCGTCAGGTCCGCCGCGGTCCGGGCCACGTTCTCCGCGCCGGGGGTGGTTTTTTCCATGGGGCTGAACAGATTGACCACCCGTTTGGTCTCCTCCTCCCGGGAGATCAGGTTTTGAGGGTCCTCGCTGCCCGCGCAGGAGGACAGCGCCAGCGCCGTCAGCGCCGCCAGCAGCAGGACGGCCCATCTTCTTTTTTCATATCGTCTCATTGCGTTTCCTCCCCTTCAATACGCTGCCTGACCACTTTTTTCAGCAGCTCCACATCCAACGGCTTGGCCACGTGGGCGTCCATACCGGCGTTCAGCGCCGCCTTCTCGTCCTCGGCAAAGGCGTTGGCCGTCATGGCGATGATGGGAATGGTCCCGGCGTCCGCCCGGTCCAGGGCCCGGATGGCTCGGGCCGCGTCGTGGCCGTTCATCACCGGCATCTGTACGTCCATCAAAATCGCGTCAAATTCCCCCGGCCGGGAACTCTGGAACCGCTCCACCGCCAGGCGGCCGTTCTCCACGATCTCACAGGAGGCCCCCTCCAGCTCCAACAGCTCCGCCAAAATTTCAGCGTTGATCTCGTTGTCCTCCGCAGCCAGGAAGTGGAGGCCCGCCAAGTCCATGCCGTCCTCAGTCCTGCGTTCCTCTTCCCCGTCGTCCCCCCACAGCTCCGACACCTTCTCCCGGAGGGCGGCCACAAAGAAGGGCTTTGTGAGAACGCCCACGCCGCCCATGGACAAGGCCTCGCCCAGCCCCTCCGCCTCGTGCTCCGCCAGGAACAGGACGGGCACGGGACCCTGGAACGCCTCCCGCAGCGCCCGGACCGCCTGGGCGGCGGGGACGCTCAGCGCCTCCCAGTCCAACAGGACCAGCTGGAAGCCTTTCTCCTCCCGGATCAGGGCCAGGGCCTCCTCCATGCCGGCGGCGGCGCTCAGCCGGACGTCGGCCTCCTCCATCAGGGCCCGGACGCTCTCCCGGCTCTCCCCGTCCCCGTCCACGGCCAGGATGCGGGCAATCCCCCGCTTCTCCCAGAACTTTCGGTCCGTCACCGGCTCCTGGACCCGGAGCTCCAGCTCCACCTGGAACAGGGACCCCTGGTCCACCTGGCTGGTGACCTCGATGGTGCCGCCCATCAGCTCCACGATGCTCTTGGTGATGGCCATGCCCAGCCCGGTGCCCTGCACCTTGTTGGTGGTGCTGTTCTCCGCCCGGGTGAAGGCGTCGAAAATGGTCTCCAGATACTCCGGGGTCATGCCGTAGCCGTCGTCCTCCACCTCGATGCGGATGTGCTCATACTGGCTGGAGCGCTGCTTGAGGCCGATGATGCGCAGGCAGATATGGCCCCGCTCGGGGGTGTATTTCACCGCGTTGGACAGCAGGTTGATGAGGATCTGGTTGAGCCGGGTCTCGTCCCCAATGAGGAACTCGTGGCGCAGGCCGGTGGCCTCCACCCGGAACTCCTGCCCCTTGGACCGGGCCATGGGCTGGATGATGGCGTCCACCGAGGACACCACGTCGCTGAGGGAAAATGCCTCGTAGCTGAGCACCACCTTGCCGCTCTCGATCTTGGACACGTCCAAAATGTCGTTGATGAGACTGAGCAGGTGCTGGCCGGAGGCCATGATCTTTTTGGTGTACTCCCGCACCTTGACCGGGTCCTCCGCGTCCCTGGACAGCAGGGTGGTGAAGCCCAGCACCGCGTTCATGGGGGTGCGGATGTCGTGGGACATGTTGGACAGGAAGGTGGTCTTGGAGCTGCTGGCGATCTGGGCGGCCTGAAGGGCCTGGGCCAGCTGCTGGCTGTGGACCTGACGCTCCTCCTCCTGCTCCCTGCGGACCCGCTCCTGCTGCCGCCAGCTGATATAGTACAGGATCACGCACAGGGCAAAGGCCGCCAGCATGGCCGCCACCACGATAAATATATTCTGGGTGACCGCCTTGCCCTCCTGCTGGATGGCCTCCACCGGCACATAGCCCACCAGGAAGATGGTCCCGCCGTTCACCGCCCACATGTAGTTGAGGGCCTGGACATCCCGGATATCGTGGTAGAACAGAAGGTCCTCCCCGTTTTTCAGGCAGCTGTCCACCTCCGCCTGGATGCCGGGCTCCTGAATATTGTTCGCCCGGTAAAAGTCCGTCAGGTTCAGATGGCCCGCGCTGCGCTGGCCCATCCCCTTGGGCTTGAGGACAAACCGTTCGCTCTGGGCGTCCATGATATACAGCGTCGCCCGCTGGTTGTAAAACCCCTCCTTGGGCAGGAACCTGTCGATGGTGTCATAGACGTATTCCACGTACAGCGTGCCGATCTCCCGCCCCTCCCGCCGGACGGGACACTTCATGGTGTAGGCCCAGGTGCCCATATAATTCAGATAGGACCGGGAGATGGGCAGTCCTCCCGCCACTCCCCCGGCGGAAAAATCCAGGTCCTCCGCGGTGAAGGGTTCCCCGGTGTTGGACACCCCCTGGGTCTGGCCGGACAGGACCAGGGACATCCTGGCCATGGTCTGGCTCCTCTCATAGGACTGGACATAGGCCGCCGGGTCGTCCATCCTGGCCAGGTCCTGGGCGATCAGCTCCTGAAAATCCGCCTCGCTGCGCAGGATGGCCTCAATGGTGGACTGGATCAGGTCCAGGCTCTCATTCAGGTTCTGGATGGCCGAGGCGGACATCTCCCTGGAAATCTTCCTGGACACGGCGTACACCACCGTCCCAAAGACGCCGAAAATCAGTATGATGGACAGGAGCAGGGCTGTCCCCCTCCTGCGGACCTTTTTGTCAGCCTTCTCTTTCATGAGCGGTCTCCATTTCATCGGTTCTGGGACAGGCCGGGGCCCTGCGGGGCGCTCCGGCGTCTCCCTGAGACAGGCAGCAAGCTTTCATACCATCTTATTATACTCTATCCCGTTTTGGTGTCAATAGCCTCCGACATCCCTCCCGCCCTAAATCACAGCGGCCCGGCCCCCGAGATGGGGACCGGGCCTAACCGCTTTTGCCGTGCCTGGGGCTACGCTCACAGCCCCAGCTTGAACAGATTTTTGTCCGTGTTGAAGTTGTTGGCGGAATAGAGCACCAGCACCTGGTCGACGCCGTTTTCCGCCACATATTTTTTGAGGGAGACGTTATTGTAGCGCAGGTCGTACAGGTGGACCTCCTGGAACTCCTCCGCCAGGAAGGGGGCCAGGCAGTCGGAGTAGGAATCCCGGACCACCAGCAGTTTTCCGCCCGCCGCGTCGGGGTTTTTGATGACGCACAGGGGCTGGTTGCCCCCCAGGAAGTAGGCGTACTTGTCCTTGACCTCCAGCTTTTCAGGGTAGTACAGGCCGCCCTCAATGGGCTCGCCCTCGGGATAGCGGGTGACGGTGACGTTCCCCTTTGTCCCACCCTCGGGGATCATGGTGCAGATGCTGTCCGGCTCTATCCACCCGGCCCCGGAGGAGGAGTAAGTGGTGCCGTAGAAGCTGTCGCTGACCTGGGTGTAGGGCAGGCTCTGATAGCCCAGAACTTTCAGGTCTCCCGCCTGCTGAACCAGGCCCATGCCCTCCAACAGCGCCTGGCCGGCTTTCAGAGCCCCCATGGTGGTCCAGTGGTGGTCGGTGCGGTAGAAAGCGCCGCGGTCATCGGCCAGAACCCACTGGAGGTCGATATACGCCACCTTGTCCCCGCACAGCGCCTCAGCCCTGCTGATGGTGGATCCGTCGTCCACGTTGGGGGCGTTGGCGGGGAGAAGGTTTGCCCAGGCCCAGCTCTTGTCCGGCACCAGGGAGAAGTAGACCGGCACGTCCAGGTTTTCCCCCAGCTTGTTCACAAAGCCCACCCGGGTGGCCAGCTCCTCGTCGGAGATCTTGGTGAAATGGGCGAACAGGGTCTGGCCGCCGTCGCTGCCGAAGTAGACCTTATTGTTCTCCTGCTTGCCCAGGGCCCGCTCGGAGTATGCCTTCAGCTGCACCCACTGGTCCCGGAGGGGAAACTGGTGGTTGTAATACTTCTCGAACTTCTCCATGAACTCCCCGGAGCGCACCGTGTCCCAGGTAGGAGCCCTGAACTGCTCCAGGAAGGTGTTCTCCTGCTCGGAGAACTCCCGGTCGGGGAGGATAAAGTGGGCGATGCCGAAGCCGAAGGTGAACAGGCAGAACAGCACCGTGATGAAAATGGAATATTTTTTGCTCATAAACATATCCCCTATCGGAAAGCACACCGTTGCCGTTACCGAGCGCAAAACACAGGATGACGGCCAACGGCGGTGACGGTCTAAAGCTCTTTTTCGGTTCCTTTTTCTCAAGAGAAAAAGGAACTAAAACCTAAAGTACAGGAAGGGGTTGTAGGTCCCGTCCACCAGGTAGGCGGTGGTGAGCACCAGCCCCGCCAGCATCAGCACCGGGAACGCGACTTGCCGCGCCCGCTGGGGGAGCCTGTGCCAGAGGGTCTTGCCCAAAGGGGTGGCCGCCGCCACGGCGATAACCAGAATGGGCAGATAGTTGCGCAGGTAGTACAGGAAGTCCCCATCCAGCGCCCCCGCTCCGAAGCCGAACATGGCGGCCAGATAGGGCCCCATGGCGGAGAAATCCTCCACGGCGAAAATGGCCCAGCCCACCACGGCGATGACCACGCCGTAGACATGGCACGCCCAGGCCGGGGCCCTGTCCAGCACCTTCCCCAGCCACAGCTTCTCCAGGCCGATCCACACGAACCAGTACAGGCCCCAGAGCAGGAAGTTCCAGCTGGCCCCGTGCCAGATGCCGGTGGCGGCCCAGACGATCAGAAGGTTGAACACCATCCGGGCGGGCTTCACCCGGCTGCCCCCCAGGGGAAAGTAGAGATACTCCCGGAACCAGCTGCCCAGGGAGATGTGCCACCGCCGCCAGAACTCACTGGCGGACTTGGAGATATAGGGATAGTTGAAGTTCTCCAAAAACTCGAAGCCCAGCATCCGGCCCAGGCCGATGGCCATGTCGGAGTAGCCGGAGAAATCGAAGTAGAGCTGGAGGGAGAAGGCAACGATGCCCAGCCAAGCCCCCAGGGTGGTGAGCCGGTCCCCCGGCGTGGCCAGGTACACGTCCCACAGGGGACCCAAGGCGTTGGCCAGCAGCACCTTCTTGCAGGCCCCGATGGTGAAGCGCTGGACGCCGGAGGCAAACTTTTCAACGGTGTAGTCCCGGTGCTCCAGCTGTTCGTCCAGGTCCTTATATTTAATGATGGGCCCGGCAATGAGCTGGGGAAACAGGGTGACGAAGGTGCCAAAGGTGACGATATTCTTCTGGCACCGGGCGTCCCCCCGGTACACGTCGATGGTGTAGCTCATGGTCTGGAAGGTGTAGAAGGAGATGCCGATGGGCAGGGTGAAGGAGATGCTCTCCCCGCCGGGCAGGGGCAGGCTGTCGATGACGGGCAGGAAGCCCGCGCCGACGGCGGCAAGGCTGGACGCGATGAAATTGTAATACTTGAAGAACCCCAGCAGCAGCAGGTTGAACACCACCGACGAGGCCACCGCCATTTTGGCCCCCCGGTCGTTGCCGTTGGCCTTGCACCGGGTGACGATCCGCCCGTGGGAGTAGTCGATGGCGATGGAGGCAAACATGATGAGCACATACACCGGCTCTCCCCAGCCGTAGAAGATCAGGTTGACGATGAGCAGCACCAGGTTGCGCCACCGCAGGGGAGAGATGTAGTACAGCGTCAATACCAAGGGGAAATAGAGGAACAAAAAGTACGGGCTGGAAAATATCATACGCGGTCACCTCGCCGGGCAGATTTCAGGACAAGGGGAGCAGCTCTCGCCGCTCCCCTTTGTAATTAAAACAGCGCGTTAAACTGAGAGACGATGTCGTCGCAGTTCTCGTGGACCACCATCATGACGTAATTGCCGTTGGACACCACCCGGGAGTTGTTCTGCCAGGACTCAATGGCCCCGGGATACCAGGCCGCGCCTGGATTGTCGTCGGTGCCCACCATCTGGTCGATGCGGGCCTGGAAAATGGCTTTTACCGCCGCCACATCGGCGCTGTTCTTCACCTGCACCAGACCAAATTCTCCGTTGTTCATAGTCATCTGACAGATGTAGATCAGGCGCTGCTCAGCGGCAATCCCGCTCAGGCCCGGATAATAGCCGTCCAACAGACCGTCGCTGGCCAGCTTCAAGGGGCCAAACTCATATTGACCCGTCACCTTCGCATAGAAGGCCGCCAGGTCCACCCCGGGAACCGGGGCGGGGGTGGGCTCCGGCGTGGGGGTAGGGGCGGGCGTCGGAGTGGGCTTCGGCGTCGGTGCGGGCGTCGGCTTCGGTGTGGGCTTCGGCGTCGGCGCGGGCGTCGGCTTCGGTGTGGGCTTGGCGGTCGGGGCCGCGGTCGCCGGGGCCTGGGAGGGCTCCTGGGTGGGCTCCACAGAGGGCTCGGCGCTGGGTTCCGCGCTGGGCTCGGCGGAGGGCTCCCCGCTGGGCTCCGGCGTGGGCGTGGCGGTGGGCTGGACGGACTCCACGGCCTCGGAGGGATCAGCGGGGATCACGGTCTCCTTGGCGCCGGAATTGCTGCATCCGGCCAGCAGGGACAGCGCCAGGGCGGCGCTCAGGGTCAGGGCAAAAACGCGTCTCATATGTCTCGATACTCCTTAATTTATTATGTTGTCACGCTTTACCTGCTCGCAACGCACGGCTTCGCTCCATCTCGGGCAACCCCGGCCCCACTTCATGGGCCCTAGGCTTTTGCTCTCGCTTCGCTCCATCCGCGCTGCTCACGACGGCTCCGCGCTTCTCACTTGAACAAGGCGTTGAACTCGCTGACAATGGACTCGCTGTCCTGGTGGTTCACCAGCATCACATAGCTGCCGCTGTCCACCACCTTGGCGCTGCGCTGCCACATCTCCACCTCCTCGGGGTAGTTGCCCGGCCCCTCGGTGGTCTTGGCCTCAATGCGGGCCTGGAAAATCTCCTTCACCTTGGCCGCGTCCTCGGGGCTCTTGGCCTGGGCCAGAGCCAGCTCGCCGCCGCTGAAGGAGATCATGGGCAGATAGGCCTCCAGCTGATCCAAATCCATATCCTTCAGGCCGGGGTAGGCGTTCTCCAGCATAATGGCCCCCAGCTCCTCGTCGGCGGGGTCGGCTTTCTCCAGGGCGGAAAACTCATGGCTGGACTGGACGGTCTGAGCAAAGGCGGCCAGGTCCACCTGCTTTTCCTCCGGCTCTTTGGGGCCGCAGGCGGCCAGCAGGGACAGGCACAGCGCGGCAGCCGCGCACAGGGCAATCACTTTTTTCATTTCTGTCTTCTCCTTAATATTGCATTGGAATTACCAACAGTCACTTAGGGCAAGACGCCGCGCAGCCCAGCCTGGGAAGGCTTCCTGTCAGGCGGAGCTGGGACGGAAAACCCCGCCCCTCGCCGTATAGTCTGCCCAATTGGGGCGGATTATCCCCCTCAGCGGCTCTCGATATGGCTCCTGATGCGCTGGGTGATCATGTCCAGCGCTACCAGGTTGTGCCCTCCGGCCAGCACCACGATGTCGGCGTACTGGCGGGATGGCTGGACGAACTGCTCATGCATAGGTTTGACGGTGGTGAGGTACTGGCTGATCACCGAGTCCAGGGACCGGCCCCGTTCCTTCACATCTCGGAGGATACGCCGGAGGATACGTACGTCGGCGTCGGTGTCCACAAAGATTTTCACATCCATCAGGTCCCGCAGGGCCTTGTCCGCAAAGATGAGGATGCCCTCTACAATGACCACCTTGGTGGGGCGCACCTCCACCGTCTCCTCCGAGCGGTTGTGGATGGAGTAGTCGTACACCGGGCAGCGGATGGTCTCCCCCGCCGCCAGCCGCTTCAGGTCGGCCACCATCAGATCGGTGTCGAAGGCGTCCGGGTGGTCGTAGTTCAGCGCCGCCCGCTCCTCGTAGGTCAGCCCCACGTGCTTCTTATAATAGTTGTCGTGGTAGACCACGGACACATCCGCCCCAAAGGCGTCCTGGAGCCGTCTCGTCAGGGTGGTCTTGCCTGAGCCGGTGCCCCCGGCGATGCCGATGATCATGACATCCATGCGCATTCTCCCCTCTATATACGGTCAATCGGACAATCGCCGCTATTGTAGCACATGCGGGGGAAAATGGCAACCTCTGCCTCCGGGCGTCCGTTCAGCCCGTCTTTTAACAATACCCGCCGGCGGGCCCCAGGGTTGCATCGCCGGGCAAAAAAAATCCTCTTCGGACGCAAAATTTTCCCCGGGCCGCTGAAAATTTGAAAAAATTGAGCTCAGCTCGGCATAGTGACAACAAAAATGGGTAAATTTTTAACACTTTCGCCACATTTTCTCTTGCTATTTCTTTGACAAGCGTCTATAATGTGCATGGTTGAGAGAGGATTTGGGGGAACATATGGTCAATATCGTGTTAGTTGAGCCGGAAATCCCGCAGAATTGCGGAAACATCGCCCGCACCTGTGCGGCCACCCGATGCCGTCTTCACTTGGTGGAGCCCCTGGGCTTTGACATCAGCGAGAAGGCGGTGAGGCGGGCGGGATTGGACTACTGGCCCATGGTGGACCTCACCGTCTACCAAAACCTGGAAGACCTATTCTCCCGGAATCAGGTGGACGATCTCTGGCTTGCCACCACCAAGGCCTCTCAAGATTACTCCCAGGCCCAATTCCGGGAGGGGTGCTGGCTGTTCTTCGGCAAGGAGACCGCCGGCCTGCCGGAGCAGTTCCGTCAGGCCCACGGGGACCGCTGTATCCGCATCCCCATGCGCGCCGACGCCCGAAGCCTGAACCTGTCCAATTCGGTGGCCATCCTGGCCTATGAGGCCCTCAAACAGCAGGGCTTCCCCGGGTTGAGCGGAAGCGCGAGGATAGACGCGCAGGGGAGCTTGGAGCGGAGTGAGGGCAAAAGCCTAAGGCCCATATAAGTGGGACTGGGTTTTGCCCGAGTCGCAGCGAAAGCGACCCGGCTGCGCGTACAATCCGAGCGTGACAACACGGAAGCGCGAGGATAGACGCGCAGGGGAGCTTGGAGCGGAGCGAGGGCAAAAGCCCAAGGCCCACATAAGTGGGACTGGGTTTTGCCCAAGTCGCAGCGAAAGCGACCCGGCTGCGCGTACAATCCGAGCGTGACAGCAAGCAAAACGTTGAAAGGAAAAAAGCTATCACTTCAAGTTGTAAGAAATGAAAGGAGTCAGATCGCCATGAACTACAACAAGAAGACGGTCAAGGACATCGACGTGAAGGGCAAGAAGGTGCTTCTGCGCTGCGACTTCAACGTCCCCATGGCCAAGGACGGCAGCGGCGTCATCACCGACGACAAGCGCATCCGCGCCGCTCTGCCCACCATCCAGTACCTGCTGGATCAGGGCGCGGCGGTGATCGCCTGCTCCCACATGGGCAAGCCGGTGGCCACCTTCGACAGCTACAAGAAGAAGCAGCTGGAGAAGGGCAAGGACGAAGCCTCCATCACCGAGGAGAAGTGGAAGAAGTCCCTGGCCGAGCTGCGCATGGAGCCTGTGGCCGCCCGGCTGGGCGAGCTGCTGGGCAAGAGCGTGATCCTGGCCGATGATGTGGTGGGCCCCGATGCCCAGGCCAAGGCTGCCGCCCTGAAGCCCGGCGAGATTATGCTGCTCCAGAACACCCGCTTTGAGAAGGGCGAGACCAAGAACGACCCCGAGCTGGCCAAGCAGATGGCCGCCCTGGCCGGGTCCGACGGCGTGTACGTGTCCGACGCTTTCGGCGCGGTCCACCGCGCCCACGCCTCCACCGCCGGCGTGGCCGATTATCTGCCCGCCGTGTCCGGCTTCCTGATCCAGAAGGAGCTGGACTTCATCGGCGGCGCTCTGGCCAACCCCAAGCGTCCCCTGGTGGCCATCCTGGGCGGCTCCAAGGTGAGCTCCAAGATCGGCGTCATCAACAACCTGCTGGAGATCGCCGACACCATCATTATCGGCGGCGGCATGGCCTACACCTTCTCCGCCGCCCAGGGCGGCAAGGTTGGCGACTCCCTGCTGGAGGAGGACTGGAAGGACTACGCCAACGACATGGTGAAGAAGGCCGCGGACAAGGGCGTGAAGCTGCTGCTCCCCGTGGACACCGTCATCGCCGACAAGTTCGCCCCCGACGCCCAGAGCAAAGTTGTCAAGTCCGGCGAGATCCCCGACGGCTGGCAGGGGCTGGACATCGGCCCCGAGACTGTGACGCTGTACTGTGACGCGGTAGCCGACGCGGGCACCGTGATCTGGAACGGCCCCATGGGCGTGTTTGAGTTCGAGAAGTTCGCCGTGGGCACCAAGGCTGTGGCCGAGGCCCTGAGCAAGACCTCCGCCATCACTATCATCGGCGGCGGCGACAGCGCGGCGGCGGTGCAGCAGCTGGGCTACGCCGACAAGATGACCCACATCTCCACCGGCGGCGGCGCTTCTCTGGAGTTCATGGAAGGCAAGGAGCTGCCTGGAGTCGCATGTTTACTTGACAAGTAAACATGCAGCTCGGGGTCCCACAAAAGCGTTTTTCAGCTTTTGTGGGGAGAGGAGGAGCAGCGAAATGAGTGAGCTTTCGCCGTAGGCGGAAGCGAGGGATATGGAGCTTGCTCCGACGAGGCTTGCCTGCTGGACGCCTAAAATCTATCAACACACCTCTTTTAAACATAAGAAGGGAGTTCCACAAATGAACCTCAAGTACCGCAAGACCATCATCGCCGGAAACTGGAAGATGAACAAGACCCTTACCGAGACCAAGGCCTTCGCCGACGCCCTCAAGCCCCAGCTGGGCCGCCACAAGTGGTGCGAGGTGGTGCTGTGCGTCCCCGGCGTCAACATCCCCGGCGCGGTGCGCCTGTTCAAGGACACCCGGGTGGCCATCGGCGGCGAGACCTGCCATTTTGAGGCCTCCGGCGCTTTCACCGGCGAGATCACCGTGGAGATGCTCAAGGACGTGGGCGCAAAGTATGTCATCATCGGCCACTCCGAGCGCCGCCAGTACTATAACGAGACCGACTTCACCGTCAACAAAAAGGTCCACGCCGCCCTGGAGGCCGGCCTGCGGCCCATCGTGTGCGTGGGCGAGAGCCTGGAGCAGCGGGAGCTGGGCGTCACCGAGGAGCTGATCTCCTACCAGGTGAAGGTGGCCCTGGCCGGCCTGAACGAGAGCCAGGTCCGCCGGGTGGTGGTCGCCTACGAACCCATCTGGGCCATCGGCACCGGCAAGACCGCCACCGCCGAGCAGGCCGGGGCAGTTTGCACCCACATCCGCTCCATTATACGCAAGCAGTACGGCGCCCGGGTGGCCCGTGCCGTCACCATCCAGTACGGCGGCTCCATGAACGCCAAGAATGCCCACGAGCTGCTGGCCCAGCCCGACATCGACGGCGGCCTCATCGGCGGCGCCTCCCTGAAGCCCGACGACTTCATGGCCATTATCAATGCAGCTAACCAGGAGTGATTTATCTTCATGAAAACTCCGACTACCCTCATTATTATGGACGGCTTCGGCCTGTCCTCCTCCACCGCGGCGGGGGACAACGCCATCTACGCCGCCAACACCCCCAACCTGGACCGCATTTTCGCTGAGAACCCCTGCTGCAAGCTGTCCGCCTCCGGCCTGGACGTGGGCCTGCCCGACGGTCAGATGGGCAACAGCGAGGTGGGCCACACCAATATCGGCGCCGGCCGGGTGGTGTTTCAGGACCTGCCCAAGATCACCAAGGCCATCCAGGACGGAGATTTCTTTCAAAATCCCGCCTACAAGGACGCCATGCTGGCGGCGAAAAACGCCGGGAAAGCCGTCCACATCTACGGCCTGATGTCCAACGGCGGCGTCCACAGCCACATCACCCACATCCAGGCGGCGGTGAAGATGGCTCACGACCTGGGCTGTCCCAAGATTTTCGTCCACTGCTTTATGGATGGCCGCGACGTGCCCCCCACCTCCGGCAAGGACTTCGTGGCCCAGATGAAGGAGACCTGCGACCAGTGCGGCGCGCAAATCGCCACCATCTCCGGCCGCTACTACGCCATGGACCGGGACACCAACTGGGACCGGGTGGAGCGCTCCTACAAGGCCATGGTGTACGGCGAGAGCGAGCACCGCTTCATCGGCGACCCGGTGGGGGCCATGCAGGCCAGCTACGACGCGGGGGTCACCGACGAGTTCGTAGTGCCTGTCATCACCGCCGACCACGCCGAGATCGGCGAGGGGGACTCCATCATCTTCATGAACTTCCGCCCCGACCGGGCCCGGGAGATCACCCGCACCTTCGTGGACCCCGACTTTAAGGGCTTCGAACGCCGCAAGGGCTTTTTCAAGGTGAACTACGTGTGCACCACCTCCTACGACGCCTCCATGCCCAACGTGGCCATCGCCTTCCCCAAAGAGAGCCTCGACAACATCTTCGGCGAGTATATCGCCCAGCAGAACATGACCCAGCTGCGCATCGCCGAGACGGAGAAGTACGCCCACGTCACCTTCTTCTTCAACGGCGGCGTGGAGACCGTGTTCCCCGGCGAGGACCGCTGCCTGATCCCCTCCCCCAAGGTGGCCACCTACGACCTCCAGCCCCACATGAGCCAGCCCGAGGTCACCGCCGAGGCCGTCAAGCGCATCAAGAGCGGCGCTTACGACGTCATCATCCTGAACTTCGCCAACTGCGACATGGTGGGCCACACCGGCGTGTACGAGGCCGCCGTCAAAGCCGCCGAGGCGGTGGATGACGGCGTAAACCAGGTGGTGAACGCCACCCGGGAGATGGGCGGCGTGGCTATCATCACCGCTGACCACGGCAACGCCGAGCACATGGTGGAGCCGGACGGCTCCCCCTTCACCGCCCACACCACTAACCTAGTGCCCTGCTGCGTGGTGGGCGCGGACGTGAAGCTGCGGGACGGCCGCCTGGCCGATCTGGCCCCCACCATGCTGGACCTGATGGGCCTGAAGCAGCCCAAAGAAATGACCGGCGAAACCCTGATTGTAAAATAATCAGGGAACCCAACCGAAGCCCAACGAAGTGGGTTCGGCTGGGAGAGGAAGCACAGCGGAAAAAGCGCGCTTTCGGGCAGCGCCCGGAAACGCGCGGTTGGAGCTTGTGCTGACGATGTGTCCCTTGAGGTATGCACCTCTTAAACCTATACCTTTGATATTTTGAAAGGAGCTTGATTCCCATGAAACAGATGCTTGAGATCGTTGATGTCCTCGGCCGTGAAATTATCGACTCCCGCGGCAACCCCACCGTGGAGGTGGAGGTCGTCCTGGAGGACGGCACCATGGGCCGCGCCGCCGTTCCCTCCGGCGCTTCCACCGGTATCCACGAGGCCTGTGAGCTCCGGGACGGCGACAAGGGCCGCTACCTGGGCAAGGGCGTGGAGAAGGCCGTCAACAACGTGAACACCGAGCTGGCCGAGTGCCTCATCGGCATGAACGCCCTGGACCAGGTGTCCATCGACAAGGCCATGATCGAGCTGGACGGCACCCCCAACAAGGGCCGCCTGGGCGCCAACGCCATCCTGGGCTGCTCCCTGGCCGTGGCCAAGGCCGCCGCTGAGAGTATGGGCACCAGCCTGTACAACTATATCGGCGGCGTCAACGCCAAGACCCTGCCTGTCCCCATGATGAACATTCTCAACGGCGGCGCTCACGCCACCAACAACGTGGAGATCCAGGAGTTCATGATCATGCCCGTGGGCGCCCCCACCTGGAAAGAGGCCCTGCGCCGCTGCGCCGAGGTGTTCCACCAGCTGAAGAAGACCCTGAAGGACAACGGCACCCCCGCCGCCGGCGTAGGCGACGAGGGCGGCTACGCCCCCAACTTGAAGAAGGATGAGGACGCCCTGAAGGTCATCGTGCAGGCCATCTCCGACGCCGGCTACAAGCCCGGCGAGGACTTCATGATCGCCATCGACGCCGCCTCCTCCGAGTGGTGGAACGACGAGGAAAAGTGCTACGTCCAGCCCAAGTCCGGCAAGAAGCTGACCCAGCAGCAGCTGGTGAACATGTGGAAGAAGTTCGCCGACACCTACCCCATCATCTCCCTGGAGGACGGCATGGCCGAGGACGACTGGGAGGGCTGGGCCATGCTCACCAAGGCCATCGGCAATAAGGTGCAGCTGGTGGGCGACGACCTGTTCGTCACCAACGTGGAGCGCCTGTCCGACGGCATCGCCAAGGGCGTGGCCAACTCCATCCTCATCAAGGTCAACCAGATCGGCACCCTGACCGAGACCCTGGACGCCATCCAGATGGCCAACCGGGCCGGCTACACCGCCATCGTGTCCCACCGCTCCGGCGAGACCGAGGACGCCACCATCGCCGACATCGCCGTGGCCACCAACGCCGGCCAGATCAAGACCGGCGCTCCCAGCCGTACCGACCGTGTGGCCAAGTACAACCAGCTGCTGCGCATCGAGGAGGAGCTGGGCGACGCCGCCATCTACCTGGGCCGTAAGGCGTTCTTTAACGTGAAGTAAGAAAAGCACTGGTGAGGATTGGAGAAGCCCAGCTCAGTGCCCCCGCGCGAGCCCAGCGAAGCGGGTCGCGTGGGGAGAGGAGCCGCAGCGGAATGACCGAACTTTCGCCGTCAGGCGGAAGCGAGGGATATGGAGCTTGCGGCGACGAGGGCCGTAAAGCGTTCTCCAACGTCAAGTAATCAGGCTTCTATAGACATTTGGGGCGGCGGAGGTATCCTCCGCCGCCCCAAATGCATGAACAGGAGAAAAACCATGTCGATTCAACGAGTGAAAGACTATTTCCGCACCCAGGGCCTGGAAGACCGGGTGCTGGAATTTGACGTGTCCAGCGCCACCGTGGACCTGGCTGCCCAGGCTCTGGGCTGCCAGCCCTGCCGCATCGCAAAGACCCTGTCCTTTCTGGTGGACGGCCGCGCCATCCTCATCGTGGCCGCCGGCGACGCCAAGGTGGACAACCCCAAGTACAAGGCCCAGTTCGGTGCCAAGGCCAAGATGCTCACTCCCCAGGAGGCGGAGGAGCTGGTGGGCCACGCGGTGGGGGGCGTGTGTCCCTTCGCCGTCAACCAGGGGGTGAGCGTCTATCTGGACCAGTCCCTCAAGCGGTTTGAGACTGTGTTCCCCGCCTGCGGCAGTAGGAACAGCGCCATTGAGCTGTCCATCCCCGAGCTGGAGCGGTACTCCGGCTACAACTGCTGGGTGGACGTGTGCAAGGGCTGGCAGGAAGCGTAAAAACGGCGCGGGAGATCTCCCGCGCCGTTTTTTATAATCCCGTCAGGTCAAAGGCGGGGATGTACCCCTCCCCCCGGGACTCCAGCTCCTGGACGTACCCCGCCAGCCCCAGGTTTTCCATGTACGCCTTGGCCGCCCGCAGCTCCGACCCCCTCAGGGAGCGCTGGAGCTCCGGGAAGCCCTCCAGCTCCCCCAGCGGGGTGTACTGGGCCATGAGGGAGAACAGCACCGCCCCAGGGGGGAAAGTACCCGCCACCCAGTCCATCACCCGCTTGGCCTCATTCACCTGCCCCGGCAGAATCAGGTGGCGGATGAGCACCCCACTTTTCAGCAGCCCCCCCGCCAGCCGCGCCGGGCCCCGCTGGCGGACCATCTCCAGGATGGCCGCCTTGGCCGCCTCCGGGTAGTCCGCCGCCCCGGAATATTTTTTCGCGACGGAGGACGTGACATATTTCAAGTCGGGCAGGTACACGTCCACTTTGCCCTCCAGGGTCTTGAGCACATCGGCGCACTCATAGCCGCCGCTGTTCCACACCACTGGCAGGCCGCCGGGGACAGGCCGCTCCAGCACCGCTGCCAGTACGTAGGTGAACTGGGTGGGGGTAACCAGCTCGATGCAGGAGGCCCCCTGGTCCGCCAGCCGCTGGAACACGGCGTACAATTCGTCTTCCGTGAGCGTTTTGCCGAAGCCTTCCCGGCTGATGGAGCGGTTCTGACAGAACACGCACCCCAAAGTGCAGCCGGAGAAAAACACCGTCCCCGCCCCGGTTTTTCCCGCAATGCAGGGCTCCTCCCAAAAGTGGAGGGCGGCCCGGGCGCACACCGGCAGGGCGGGCATCTGGCAAAAGCCCTCCCCGCGGTCCTCGTCCCGGAGGGCCCCGCATCTCCGGGGGCAGAGGTTACAGACCATGTATTTTGGCCCAATCAGGACCCAAATTGCCCTCTTTCCAATGCCGCCGGCACAGCCCGATGTAGCAGTCGTTGGCCCCCAGCACCACCTGCTCTCCCTCCTTGAGCACCACCCCGTTGGCGTCGAACCGGGCGTTGCAGATGGCCTTTTTGCCGCACCAGCAGATGGTCTTGACCTCCTCGATGATGTCCGCGCAGGCCAGCAGGGCTTCGGAGCCCGGGAACAGCCGCCCGCTGAAGTCCGCCCGCAGGCCGTAGCAGATCACCGGCACGCTCATGTCGTCCACGATCTCCGTCAGGTAGTCCACCTGGGCGTGGGTGAGGAATTGGGCCTCGTCCACAATGACGCACTGATGCTTTTGAATGTCCTCCCGGGCCATCTGCTCCAGCTCCTCGAACCAGATGCACCTGTATTGCAGCCCGATGCGGGAGTTAACCACCCGCTCCCCCTCCCGCTGATCCAGAGCGGGCTTCACCATCAGGGCGCTCTGACCCCTCTCCTCGTAGTTGTAGCGCACCATCAGCGCGTTGGCCGACTTGCTGGACCCCATCACGCCGTAGCGGAAATACAGCTTTGCCATGTCATTTTCCCCCGTTCCATCTCTCTCCCACCAGCCTCAACGCCCCCTCAAAGGCGCTGGGCACGGCGTATTTCTGTTCCAATTGTTCTCTGCCCGCCCACACCCAGCCGTCAGGCAGGCTGTCCGTTTCCGCCTCCACGGCTCGAAGGGTCATCTGCCACTCAATGTGGGTGAAGATGTGTCTGGCCTGTCCGGCGTACGCCTCAGACCGCGCGTTCACGCCCCATTCCGGCGGAAGGGAACCGTCCCCCGGCTGGCTGGGGAACTCCCACAGCCCCGCTAGCAGGCCCTGCCCCGGGCGGCGGCGCAGGGCCACGGCGTCCCCATGGAAGATCAGCCACACGGTGCGCTCCTCCACCCGGCGGGGCTTTTTGGGCGCTTTCACCGGCAGCTCCCCAATGCGCCCCTGGGCCAGGGCGGCGCAGAGCTCCCCTGCCGGGCATTTTTCACACAGCGGCGCTCCGTTGGGCAGACAGACGGTGGCTCCCAGCTCCATCAGCGCCTGGTTGAAAGCCCCCGGCGCATCCACGGGGATGATTTCCTCCAGGTTCTGGGTCACTTTTTTCTTCATCTGCGGGGTGGACACGTCCCCATCATCCCCACAGATCCGAGCGTACACCCGCAGCACGTTGCCGTCCACGGCAGGCACCGCCTGTCCCAGAGCGATGGAGCAGATGGCCCCGGCGGTGTAGTCCCCCACCCCCGGCAAGGCCCGGACGGCGGCGTAATCGGCGGGGAACACCCCTCCGTATTCCTTCGCGATCATTTTCGCGGCCTTTTGCAGGTTTCGGGCCCGGGAGTAATATCCCAGCCCCTGCCACAGCTTCATCAGCCGCTCCTCGGGCAGCGCCGCCAGGGCGGACACGTCCGAAGCCTCCTCCAAAAACCGCTGATAATAGCCCAGCACCGCCGCCACACGGGTCTGCTGGAGCATAATCTCCGACAGCCAGACGTGATAGGGGGTGGGATCGTCCCGCCAGGGAAGCTTCCGGGCGTTGTCCCGGAACCACTCCAGCAGAGGGATGGTCAGCTGTTCCAATGCGTCCATGGCGAGCCTCCTCCAGCGGTCAAGGGCATTTGGTGGTTCCTTTTTCTTGCAAGAAAAAGGAACCGAAAAAGAACTTTTGCACTCCTTCTCGGGGGACATCGACATTTTAACATGAAAACGTGGATTTTTCAACTTGAATCAGTGATGCCTCTGTGATAGGATGAAATCAGAAAATATTTGGCAGCCGGGAGCGTTTTACATGGAAATCAGAGAAGTCACCCACGATAAAAAGCGATATCTCGCTCTGCTTCTGCTGGCGGACGAGCAGGAGGACATGATTGACCGCTATCTGGACCGGGGGACTATGTACGTACTGGAGGACGGCGGGGTCAGGGGCCAGTGCGTGGTCACCGACGAGGGGGACGGCCTGCTGGAGCTGAAAAGCCTGGCGGTTGAGCCGGCGTTTCAAGGGCAGGGGTATGGAAGGGCCCTCGTTGACTTTATCTGCGAGACCTACCGGGGGCGGTTCACCATCCTCCAAGTAGGCACCGGCGACAGCCCGCTGACCGTTCCATTTTACGAGAAATGCGGTTTTGTCCGTTCCCATGTGGTCAAAAACTTTTTCGCCCACCACTACGACCACCCGATCTATGAGTGCGGCGTCCAACTGATGGATATGATCTATTTACGAAAGAAACTATAAAAAAAGCGCCCCGTCTCCTCCCGCGCATCGGATTCCAGGCGCTGGTTCCACGCCCCCCGCCGGTAAAACGTGAAGGAGCACGCCGCTGCGATAGACCACCCAACCGGCCAGGCGCACCAGATGCCCATGGCGCCGAGGGGCGTCCTGGCCAGGAGGACTGCCAGTACCACCCGAATCACCAGGTCGGTAAAGGTGGCGATCATGAATTTGTCCATCATGCCGGATCCCCGCAGGACGCCGTCCGCCACCAGCTTGGCCGAGACGACAAAATAAAACGGGGAGAGAATACGCAAAAACGCCATCCCGGTATGCAGCGCTTCTGCGGTAGGCTCATCCAGGAACAGCCCCAGGACATACCGTCCCCCGAAGAAATACAGCAGCGCCAGGGGGACGCTCAGCATCCACACCAGCTTGAGGCCCGCCCGGAGCCCTGCCCGAATGCGCGGCAGCTTTTTCGCCCCCAGGTTCTGGGCCGTATAGTTGGAGATGCCGTTGCCCAGGGTGGTAAAGGAAGTGATGACCAGGTTGTTCAGCTTCACCGCCGCGGAATACCCCGCCATCACGCCGGTGCCGAAGCCGTTGATGACCCCCTGGATGACGATGTTGCCCACGGAGATAAAGCTCTGCTGCAAAATACTGGGGATAGCGATGACGGCGATCTGCTTCAGGATGGGAAAGGAAAACAACATCGGTTTTTCCTCGGCCCTGATCCTTCTCAGCCGCAGGAACACCACGGTCACAGCCAGCCCGCAGCTGACGCCCTGGCAGAGGAAGGTGGCCCAGGCCACGCCCGCCACTCCCATTTGGAGGGCGGTGACAAAGAAGATGTCCACCGCGATGTTAGCGGTGGAGGAGACGGCTAGAAAGAAAAACGGCGTGCGGGAGTCTCCCAGGGCGGAGAAAATGCCGGTGGCGATGTTATAGAAAAACATGAAGGGGAGGCCCCAGATGTAGATGTCCAGATACAGCTTGGAATCGGCGAAGGCTTCCGCCGGGGTGCGGATCAGCCTCAGCAGCGTATCGCAGGATAGCGCTCCCACCGCCATAACGGCAGCGCACAGGACGGCGCTGGCGGCACAGGCGGTGGAGACGGCGGTTTTGACCTTTCCGTACTCCTTGGCGCCGAAAAGCCGGGAGACGACGACGGAGCAGCCGATGTTGCAGCCAAAAGCGAAGGCGATGAAGATCAGCGTCACCTCATAGCTGTTGCCCACCGAGGCCAGGGCGTTTTCCCCGATGAACCTGCCCGCTACCAGGCTGTCCGCGATGTTGTAAAGCTGCTGGAAGATGATGCTGCCAAACAGGGGGAGGCAGAAGCTCCACAGCACCTGGGACGGCTTCCCCACAGTTAAGTCCGTATTCATAAGAGATCCTTCTTTCTTTTTGTTGGGCTGGCGCACCGATTGACTTTCCGGCGCATTCCCATTATACTAGTTCGCAGGTATATTGAAAAATATAAATTCTTCTCCTTTTATATATCATATTAATATGGTGAACCGTATGAATATTAGCTATGACAGCTACCGAGTTTTTTATTATGTGGCCAAATATCAAAACCTTACCCAGGCGGCCAACCACCTGATGAACAGCCAGCCCAATATCACCAGGGCCATAAAGAATCTGGAGAGCGCGCTGGGGTGCCGGCTGTTTCTCCGCTCCAACCGCGGCGTCCGGCTCACCCCGGAGGGGGAAAAACTGTACGCCCACGTGGCGCCTGCCGTCGAGCACATTCAGGCGGGCGAAGAGGCCGTAGCGGCGGATCAAAGCCTTCAAAGCGGTACCGTGACCATTGCGGCCAGCGAAATCGCGCTGCGCTGCTGCCTGCTGCCGGTGCTGGGCGCGTACCGTCGGAGCTATCCCGGCGTCCGCATCCGGGTTTCCAACCACTCCACGTCCCAGGCGGTGGCCGCGCTGCGGGACGGTCTGGCGGATTTTGCCATGGTCACCGCCGCGGACAGCCTCCCGAAAGGCCTGCGCCAGCATCGGGTGAAGGACATACAGGAGGTGCCTGTCTGTGGGGAGGCATTTTCCTTCCTCCAGGGCAAACCGCTGTCCATCGAAGAATTGTCCCAATATCCCCTCATCGGTCTGGGACCAGGCACCGTGTCATTTCGGTTTTTCAGCAGATTTTTCTCGCAACACCGGCTGCCCTTCTACCTGGACATCGAGACTGCCACCGCTGATCAGATCCTTCCCTTCGTCAGGGAGGGCCTGGGCATTGGTTTTGTGCCGGAGGAATTTCTTCAGGAGGCATCCTCTCCCCCCTCGGTCCAGGCGCTCTCCTTGAAGGACCCCATTCCCAAGCGCTCGGTCCTGCTTTTGAACCGGGAGCGGCAGGCTCTGAGCGCCGCAGCAAAGGAACTGAGCCGAATGATCATGCTTTGACCCGGATTCGGGCCAGAAGCTCAGTTATCACACTCCCATGAGAGAGTTTTTTTGAAGTAACCTGTAAAACGCGGGCCATTTGTCCTCAATGCGACAAACGGCCCGCGTTTTACAGTTTCTTCCATGCTGCGTTTCAGGCAGAACCTCTCCGCAGAACTTTTCCCCCCTGTTCACCGATACGGCTGGCAATGAGCCAGGCTCCTACGCCAGCCGTTCCAGCTCCGAAAGGATGGCGCTGATCCGGCCGCCCACCTGGTCAGGGGCGCCAAACAAGTCCTGGAACAGGCCCTCCAAATTCTCCTCAAAATGCGCCGGAAGGATGCCGCACCGCTCCCGGCAGATCTGGATCAGCCGTTTTTCCCCGGGGTGCGTCTGCTCGTTCAAGGCGAAGAGATAGTCAAAGTACGCCTCTAAAAAGGCCGCCGTGCGGTGGTTGACGCTGACCAGATCGCCTCGCTTGGCCGCTTTGAGGAGCTGGCCGTCATAGGCAGGCATGGAAGCGTGGAGCAGCCTCCAACTGTGGGCTAAAATGTTTTGACGCAGCTGGGGCGGATAGGGGACCCGGAACCGTTCCCTTGTCTGGGCCAGCCGCCCGTTTCGATCGTATAGGATCTTGCAGGTGAGCAGATTGTGCCACATGCAGGTGGTGTAACCGTTGTGGGGCTGGAACCGCTCCACTACTTCCGCGACGCCGGCGGCAAAGTCATCCAAATTGCGGTAGAGTATGTCGATGTCAATCCCGTCATTCAGCCGGCAGTTGTCCTCATACTCCCAAAAATGGTTGCCCAGCTCCATGACGGAGCAGTATTTGGACAGGATCGTTCTGCGCGACTCCTCTGAAACCGGCTTTACGCAGTACAGATATACGTCATAATCGGAGGACTCGTCAAACAGCGCTCCGGCGCGGGATCCTCCCAGCGCCAGCGCTTCCACCTCGTCCAGCCCGCAAAGTTCATCAAACAGCCTGTCTACCATAATGCCTGCCTCCCATTGTTCAGATAATACCTCTATTTTACTATGTACCCAAATAAAAATCAACGTCCCGCCAAACGCTTTTTATCCGCAGCCCTTGAGGCGGATTCCCATTGCGGATACAATGAAGACAGATCTTTTTTCCACGCCGCACATTTTGCCGGCTCAGCCGTTATACACAGTACAGGGCGTAAAGGGGGGATTTCTGTGGTCATGGACATCGAGGAGCAGTACGATAAGATCTACCGCTACTGTTACTACCGCCTTCGGAACCGGGAGCGGGCGGAGGACGTGACCCAGGAGACCTTCCTGCGGTGGTTTGCCAGCGACACCTACCGGGACAGAAACCAGCTGCTGCACTACCTTTACACAGTGGCCCGGAATCTGTGCACCGACGAGTTTCGCCGCCCGGCTCATCAGCCCATCCCGGAGGAGCTGCCGGGGCAGCCGGAGGACCCGCTGCTGTCCATCGCCCTGCGCGCCGAGCTGGACAAGCTGGCCCCGGACGACCGGGAGCTGCTTCTCCTGCGGTGCGTCAATGGGGAGCCCATGGCGGTGCTGTCCAAGCTGTACGGCCAATCCCGGTTCGCCCTGCGGCGGCGGCTGAACGGCATTCTGAAAACGCTGAGAGACGCGCTGGAGTGAATGGAGGGAAACTGTATGGATCAGAGGTTGAAACGGGCGCTGGAGGAGGCATACCGCGCCCCGTCCTCGGTAGGCAAAGCGGCCTTTCTGCGGCGGCACCGCCGCCGGGAGCTGGGCCGGTGGGAGCTGGCGGCGGTCCAGATGGGCTATATCCGCTGGTGGGTGTGGGGGCTGTCTCTGGGGCTGTTCGGGGTCATCCTGTGGGCCGCCGCCCAGCCCCACACGGAAGGCCCGCGGTGCGCCGCCGCGCTGACCCCCTTTCTGGCTTTGCTGGCGGTGACGGAGAACGGCCGCTCCCGGTTTTACCGCATGGAGGAGCTGGAGCTGGCCTGCCGGGTTCCCCGGGCCAGCGTGTTCCTGGCCCGTATGCTGGCGGTTGGACTGTTCCACCTGGTCCTGCTGGGAGCACTGGCCCCGGCGCTGGCGGTGTGGGGAGCGGTGGGGATAGTCCGGGCAGGGCTTTATCTGCTCACCCCTTACCTGTGTACCGCCGCGCTGGGGATGGAACTGACCCGCCGCCTTCCAGGCCGGGAGGGCCTGCCGGCCTGCGGAGGCGGGGCGGTGCTGGTCAGCGGGCTGGGGACGCTGGCGGGCTATTGGCGGCCTGAGCTCTACCTGCCAGAATCCCTGTCCCTGTGGGGGCTGGGGCTGGCCGCATCGGCCTTTGCCGCCGGGGCGGAGATCATGCTGAGCTTGAAAGAGAGGGAACTGCAATGGAATTGACGGTGCGGGATCTGACCAAACGGTACAAGGACAAAACGGCGGTGGACGGGGTAACCCTGCGGCTCACCGAGGGCATCAACGGCCTGCTGGGGGCCAATGGGGCGGGCAAAACCACCCTCATGCGGATGCTGTGCGGCATTTTGAAGCCCACGGCGGGGTCCGTCGCCCTGGACGGGGTGGACGTGTCCAGCGAGGACTACCGGGCGGTGCTGGGCTATCTGCCCCAGGACTTCGGCTATTACCCAGACTTCACGGGGCTGGACTTCCTGCTGTATCTGGCGGCGCTGAAGGGGTTGTCCCGGCCCCACGCCAAGCGCAGGGCGGCGGAGCTGCTGGAGCTGGTGTCCCTGGCGGACGTGGGGAAGAAAAAAATCAAGACCTACTCCGGCGGCATGAAGCAGCGGCTGGGCATCGCCCAGGCTTTGCTCAACGACCCCTGCCTGCTGGTGGTGGACGAGCCCACGGCGGGACTGGACCCCAAGGAGCGGGTGAAGTTCCGCAATCTCATCGCCGGACTGGGGCGGGACACCGTGGTGCTGTTGTCCACCCACATTGTGTCCGACGTGGAGAAGATCGCCGACCATATGCTGATGATGTCGGAGGGCAGGATCATCCTAGACGAGCCCTGGGACAAATCCCGTACCGATTTGGAACAGCTCTACATGGAGGAATTCGGAGGGGACGGGGAATGAAAAATTTTTGGACACTATTCGGCTATGAGATGAAAAAGCTGCTGAAGCGGAAGCTGAGCTGGGCGGCGGTACTAGTGCTGACCGGGTTTTGCGTCTGGGGGGTGGTCCACCATGGCCCCTACGGTCCTGGGTGGAATGTTCCCGTGTTCGACGAGGACGGGAACGAGACCGGGGAGATCATCAGAATCTCCCCGGAGGAGCTTTATGAAACCAGACAGAAAACCGCGGGGGTGCTGGACGGACGGGTGATGGATGACGAACTGTTCCAGGAGATGCTGGCAAGCGTGCCCAGCGCAGACCCGTCAAATCCGGCGGAGGTCTATGCCCAGTGCCTGTACTTTTGGCGGGAGGACGCCACCTACCACTCAGTCTACAACATGGTGGACGGGCTGTTCCAGGAGCCGGAGACCGTTACGGCGGAGGGCTTCTACGCCGCACAGTGGGAGCAGACCCGGATTTATTGCGAGAAGTACGGCGGGGGCAGGCTGTCCCCGCCGGAGATGGATTACTGGATGGAGCAGTCGGCTAAACTCCAGCGGCCCTTTGTTTACCAGGATGACTGGCGCGGCACAACCTACGCCATCGACTATATGTATATCCTGATCGGCCTGCTGCCGGTGGCGGCGGCGGTATGCGTGGGCACCGTTTTTCCCGAGGACCGGCGCACTCGGGTAGACGCCCTGGTATTCGCCACCCGGAAGAGCCGGATGCCGCTCTATCTGGCTAAGGTGTTGGCCGGGGCCACGGTGGCGGCGCTGGCGGGGCTGGTCATCGTGGGGGCCACGGCCATCACCTTTCTGGCCGTCTGGGGGACGGACGGCTTGGATGCCCCCTTCCAGATGTATTACATCGCCAGCCCCCGGCCCGCCGCCATCTGGCAGATTCTCCTGCCCATGCTGGTGCTGCTGGTGCTGTACACCCTGGTGTGCGGCGGAATTGCCATGCTGGTGTCCGCCCTGACCCGGAGCGCCATCGTCGGGCTGGCGGTGCCGGTCCTGCTGGTGCAGGTGCTGGACCGCTGGGCCCCGATGCCCTACGGCTGGGCAGGCTATCTGCCCGACAACCTGATGGGTTGGAGCGGACCGTACAACGTGGAGCTGGTAAAGGTCTTGGGCGTATACCTGGACAATTTCCAGTTCGGGCCGATTCTGTATTTGGGCATCACGGCGGTCCTGCTGGCCCTGTGCTGGCCGTGCTGGCGGCGCAGCGCGCTGGGGAGAACGTAAAGCGCCCCGCCCCGCTGGGACAAGTGGTCGGATTTGGAAGACAACCGGCATTCTCTTTCTGACGCGGACATGCTATAATAAAGCATCATAATAGACGCCGTGCGCCGTTCAGGAGGAGGGGACCGTTATGAAAGCTTCTTCATTTTTATACTTTGCCCGCTTTGGCCTGCGCACCGTCCTGCTGCGGAAGCAGGACCCCATCCTGGGCACCATCATCCTGACGGACAAGTGCAATCTCCACTGCAAGCACTGCTCCGTCAACAACATCACGGCGGTCATCTACCCCTACCGGCAGATCCAGTCGGAAATGCGGCAGCTCTATGAAATGGGGGTCCGCATCCTGTTTTTCTGCGGCGGGGAGACCTTCCTGTGGGAGGACAGCGGCAAATCCCTGCGGGATCTGGTGGCGGAGGCCAAGCAGATGGGCTTTTTGATCGTCAACGTGGTCACCAACGGTACCTTTCCCCTGGACCTGCCCGAGGCGGACCTGATCCTGCTGAGCCTGGACGGGGACCGGGAGCGGCACAACGCCATCCGGGGGGACACCTACGACCTCATCTTTGAGAACATCCGCCGGGCCCCGGCGGACAACATCTGTTTCTATATGGCGGTGAATCAGATCAACAAGGGGGCCGTCCGGGAGGTCTGCCGCGCCGTCCGGGACACCGAGCACGTCCGGGCGGTGTCTTTCAACTTCCACACCCCCTACCCCGACACCCAGGCGCTGGCCCTGTCCCAGGAGGAAAAGGCGGCCTGCTGCCAGGTCATCGCTGAAATGATGGACCAGGGAGCCCCGGTGTTCAATCTGAAAAGCGCCTTTCCCCGCCTCGTTCAAAACAGCTTTCCCACCCCCTGCCGCCAGTGCGTGGTGATGGAGAACGGGGTGCTCAGCACCTGCGGGCGGTGCATTCGGATTCCCGGGCTGTGCGAGCGTTGCGGCTACTTTTTTGTGGCGGAATACACCCTGCTGTTCCAGGGAAACCTGCGGGTGATCGCGGAGATGCTGAGGACCTACCTCAAATACATTTAGGACGGGGAACGCCATGAGTATCATCACTGATTTGACCCGGATGTGGCTGACCCGGTCCGTCAAGCCCTTCACCTTCCGAAACGAATACGACCAGGCCCTGCCCTTTGGGGACTGCCCGGACCTGGGGCTGTATGTCCACATCCCCTTCTGCCGGACGCTGTGCGGCTTCTGCCCCTATTGCAAGGAGGTCTATGACCCGGAGCGGATGGACCGCTATCTGGACGCTTTGATCCGAGAAATTCACCTGGTGGGGGGGCAGTATCCGGGGAAAAAGCGGGTCACCAGCCTGTACTTCGGCGGCGGCACCCCCGCCCTGGCCGCCGGGAGGCTGAAAGAGGTCATAGACGCTCTGAACCAGCATTTCTTCATTACCCAGGGAATCGGCGTGGAGCTCCACCCCGACGACGTGGCCGTTCCTATATTGAGCACCCTCCGAAGCGCCGGGGTCACCAAGCTCAGCATCGGCGTGCAGTCCTTCCAGGAAAAGTACCAACGTCTCCTGGGCCGGGCCCCGGTGGACCGGCAGGCCATGTCCCAGGCTTTGGCCCAGGTGCCCTTTGAAACGGTGTCCATGGACCTCATTTTCGCTCTGCCCGGCCAGACCTTTGCGGACCTCCGGGCGGATGTGGACGCCGCCTTTCAAACCGGCGGAAACCATATGGCCATCTATCCCTTCATCGACTTCACCTTCACCTCCAGCGAGATCTCTCCCATGGGCAAAGGGGAAAAGCGGGCCCTGCTGGACCAGATCACCCGGTACTGCCTGGGCCAGGGGTATGTCCGAACCTCTGTCTGGACCTTTTCCAGCGGACGCGCCGGCTACTCCTCCATGACCCGGGACAATTTCCTGGGCTTTGGCTGTTCCGCCGCCACCCTGCTGGACCGCCAATTCAAGATCAACACCTTTTCTGTGGACCAGTACCGCGGGCGGCTGGACAGCGGCGGCCTCCCCACCGCCCTGACCCTCCGCTTCACCCTCCGGCAGAGGATGGTCTACTATCTGTTCTGGGCCGCCTACAGCACCAGGGTGAGCGCCCGGGCCTTTGAGGAATTTTTCGGCGTCCCGCTGAAAAAAGTGTACGGCTTGGAGCTGTGGCTGGCTAAACGGCTGGGCTTCGTCACCGAACGGGACGGGGTGTACGAGATGACGCTGAAGGGCGCGTTCTACTACCACTACTATGAGAATTTCTACACCCTGTCCTACATCGACAGGATGTGGGGGCTGATGGGCAGGCAGGCGTTCCCGGACAGGATGGAGCTCTGACCCTCGTCAGGACGGCAAAACTATGCGCTCCGCGCCCTTTTCCGGGCTTGACATCCGCCGCCCAACGGCGTATAATGCGTTCCAGAAACAACCGAATACTTTGTCTTCAGGGTGGGGTGTAATTCCCCTACTGGCGGTATAGTCCGCGACCGGCTGCCCTCGGGCGGCCGCTGACCCGGTGAAACTCCGGGACCAACAGTATAGTCTGGATGGGAGAAGACGAGCGCGGCAAAGTCGCGCGCCTTTTGGCGTGCGCCTCTTTGTTGGCCGTTCACCTGGAAGAAGTCAAAGGATTCCAGGTGGTTTCGGGCCTTGCAGAGAGGCGCATTTTGTATTTGGAGGTTTTGTCTATGAACAAGCAAAAGCTTCGCCGCCTGACGATGGCGGCACTGTGCGGCGCGGTGGCCTTTGTGCTGATGTATTTCAGCTTCTCCGTGCCCATCCTTTCCCCCTTCGCGGAGTTCGACCTGTCCGCCCTGCCCGAGCTCATCGGCGGCTTCATTCTGGGGCCGGCGGGGGCCGTCGAAATTATCGTCGTCAAAATCGGCCTCAAGCTGCTCTTCAAAGGCAGCAGCTCCCTGTTCACCGGAGAGGTCCTCAATTTGATCCTGAGCCTGGCCTACGTGCTTCCCGCCCTGCTCTATTACCGCAGAAACCGCACCAAAAAGGGGGCCGTCATCGGCCTGGTCCTGGGCACGCTGATCTGCGTGGTGGTGTCCATATTCGCCAATATTTATGTCACCTTCCCCGTCTACATCCAGCTCTACGGCATGAACTGGGATGAGATCATCTCCATCTGCTCCTCCGTCAACCCCTGGATCACCAATGTCCCCACCATGGTGGCCTTCTCCATCGTCCCGTTCAACCTGCTGTCCCGGTCCATCACGTCGCTCATTACGCTGCTGATCTACAAGAGGCTCAGCGTCCCCATCAAAAAGCTCATTCAGGAACCAGGAGGAAACGAAAATGAAATTCAGCACGGATAAAAACCTGACCTTCCAGCAGGCCGTGGACCTTATGTTTGAAAAGCTGGGAGAGTCCAAAATCATGGCCCTGGCCAGCTCGGTAAACGACTACGTGATGGTGCGCAACGTGAGCTGCCTGTTCTATGACAACAAGGTCTGGTTCAAGACGGACAAGAATTTCCGCAAAACCCAGCAGCTCTACCAGAACCCACGGGTGGCCCTGTGCTGGAGCGGCGTTCAGATCGAGGGCGTGGCCGAAAACAAGGGCCTGGTGGTGGAGGAACCGGGCCGGAGGTTCGAGGGGCTCTATAAAAAGCACCTCTGGGGCAGCTATAACAAGTACTCCCACGAGGACACGGAGATCATCATTGAGGTCTCCCCAAAATTCGTGGAGATCTGGGACACCAGCGAGGACAATTACGCCTATCAGATCTTCATCGACTTTGACAAGGAGACCGTGGAGGTAAAACAGTACGACCAGCAGTGACGCTGGAAATACATATCCTGCATTGACAGGCCGCCGGGAGGCTGCCTGTCAACTTATATCCTCCCGGACATCCCGCCGCCGGGGCTTTTTGCAAAAATTTGAGGGGGCCTGTGATAATCGGGCCCCCTCAATCGTTTTATGGGCGTGGCCACAAAAAGAAACGCGGAGAGGCGGACGGCGAGGAAGCTTGGAGCGAAGCGAGGGCAACCCCCCAAGACCCACTGCGTGGGCCTGGATTTTGCCCGAGCCGCAGCGAAAGCGGCTGAGCGTCCCGGCCGCCTCGCAACGTGACAACGGTAAAGCGCTGAACAATATAATGCACGGCGGCGAAAGGAAGTGACCTGCGATGGATGCCGAAAAACTGGCAGACCTGTTCCGCAAATACGGCGACGACGTGTTCCGGCTGGCCTACAGCTATCTGGGAAGCCGCGCCGATGGCGAGGACGTGTGCCAGAGCGTATTTCTCAAACTGGCGGAGGGCAAAACCGTCCTCCTGCCGGGGCGGGAGAAGAGCTGGCTGCTCACCTGCGCCGCCAACCTGTGCAAGAGCCAGCTGAGGTCCTTCTGGCGGAGGAACGTGGGGGAGCTGGACGAGTCCCTCCCCTTCCGGGACCAATCCGACCGGGAGCTGTGGGACGCGGTGATGGCCCTGCCTCCCAAATACCGGGCGGTGATCCACCTGTACTACTGGGAGGGCTACGGCCAGGGGGAGATCGGGGACATCCTGAAAATATCCCGTACGGCGGTCCAGACGCGCATGGCCCGGGCCCGGGACATGCTGAGAAAGGAGCTGAGCGACGATGAACAACTACTGGCGCATGATGGAACAGGTCACAATGAGTGATCGGAAAAAGGAGGAAATCATGGATATGTTGGAGAATCAGGCTACTCAGAAACGGCGTATGCCCCGCGCGGGCAAGCTGATTTTGGCGGCGGCGCTGGCGGTGGGGTGCGTGCTGTCCATCGCGGCGGGCCTGCCCGCCCAGGTGTACAATTTCGTGGCGGGCGGTTCGGCCACAATCAATCCCGGAACGGGCGAAGGACACTTTGTCTATGACAGCAATGAGAACAACCCAATTACGGTGGAAAACGGGCGTCTGTGGTTTGACGCCGACGGCCAAAAGGTGGATGTCACGGACAAGATGGACGCCAGCACCCCCTATATCTACGAGCGCACCGACCCCAAGACTGGCAACAAGGGCTATGTGGTCCTGGGCGGCACCGTGGACGATTACGGCTGGACCGAGTTCTTCCTCACGGAGGACGGCACCTGCTCCATGCTGGGGAACAACGCCTGGGAGTACATGGTCCCCGTTGACGGGAAAGACATTTCCATGAGCGAGCTGACCGATGCCCAGCGGGATATGCTGAACGCGGACGGCGGGATCCCCATGGTAACGGTAAACCGCCCCTGGCTGGACGCCGCGCTGGCCCAGCTTGATCTGGATGCCCACACCGTAGGCTGAACCCACAAGAGGTCAATGACGAAAACACCCCGCCCGGAGTCATTCCGGGCGGGGTCAAAAGTTCTTTTTCGGTTCCTTTTTCTTTCAAGAAAAAGGAATAAATCCAATGCCCTTACTCCTCCTCCGGCTTTTCGGGCGGTTCCGGGTTCTCCCCTTCCCCGTCCTCCTCGGGAGGCGGCATGGGGATAGGCTCATCCACGATATGGATGTGCCGGGCGGGAGGCTCCACATCCTCGGGCAGCTGACCCTTGGCCTTGGTGGAGGTATAGGCCCCCTCCACCAGCGCCGGGTCCCGGCCCTCGATGATGGCCACCATCTCGCCGCCGGTGATGGTTTCCTTCTCCAGCAGGTAGGCCACCACTTTGTCCATGTCCTCCCGGTTGGCCTTGATAACCTCCACCGCGTCGGCGTAGCATACGTCCAGCACTGCCTTGACCGCCTTGTCCATGACGGCGGCGGTGTCCTGGGCACAGTCCAGGCCGTAGCCCCCGTCCAGGTACTGGTTGCGGACGGAGCCCAGGGCCATCATGCCGAACTCCTCGCTCATGCCGTACATGGCCACCATGTTCCGGGCGATGGCGGTGGCCTCCTGGATGTCCTGGGAAGCGCCGTTTGTCATGGTGTTCATCACCACTTCCTCGGCGGCGCGGCCGCCCATGGACACGGCGATCTTGGCCATCAGCTCTTCCTTGGTGCGCAGGTTGGTCTTGTCCTCCTCGGGCATCAGCAGGGTGTAGCCCAAACTGCCCTCGGTGTGGGGCACGATGGTGATCTTCTGCACCGGCTCGGCGTTTTTCTGCTTGTAGGCCACCATGGCGTGGCCCACCTCGTGGTAGGCCACCAGCTTGCGCTCAAACTCGGTGAGGACGGAGTTCTTCTTCTCGCTGCCGGCGATGACGAACTCGAAGGAGGCCAGCAGGTCCTCCTGGGTGACCAGACGGCGGCCCTTGCGGACGGCCCGCAGGGCGGCCTCGTTGACCAGATTGGCCAGGTCCGCGCCCACGCAGCCCGCGGTAGCCAGGGCGATCTTGTTCAGGTCCACGTCCTCGGCCAGCTTGATCTTGCGGGTATGGACCTGGAGGGTGGCCAGCCGCCCCGCCAGGTTGGGCCGGTCAATAGTGATCCGCCGGTCGAAGCGCCCTGGGCGGAGCAGCGCCTTGTCCAGCACCTCGGGCCGGTTGGTGGCCCCCAGGACGATGACGCCCTTGCCTGGGTCGAAGCCGTCCAGCTCGGCCAGCAGCTGGTTCAGGGTCTGCTCCCGCTCGTCGTTGCCCCCCATGCGGTTGTCACGGGATTTGCCGATGGTGTCGATCTCGTCGATGAAGATGATGCAGGGGGCCATTTTGCTGGCCTCCTTGAACAGGTCCCGGACGCGGGACGCGCCCACACCCACGAACATCTCCACGAAATCGGAGCCGGAGATGGAGAAGAAGGGCACGTTGGCCTCGCCCGCCACCGCCTTGGCCAGCAGAGTTTTGCCGGTGCCCGGCGGGCCCACCAGCAGCGCCCCCTTGGGCAGCTTGGCGCCGATCTCAGTGTACTTGCCTGGGTTGTGGAGGAAGTCGATGATCTCCTCCAGGCTCTCCTTGGCCTCGTCCTGGCCCGCCACGTCCTTGAAGGTGACGCCGGTCTTTTTCTCCACGTACACCTTGGCGTTGGCCTTGCCCACGCCGCCGATGCCGCCGAAGCCGCCGCCGGACCCCATCTTCTTAAACATGTAGCGGTACACCAGCATGAGTCCCGCCACCATCAGCAGGATGGGCACCACCGTGCCCGCCACCATGCTGACCATCTGCTGCTCCTGGGTCACGGCGTCACGGCGGAAGGTCTCCACACCGTTTTCCCGCAGCCACTGCACCAGGTTCGGGTCGTTGACCGGCCCCACCTGGAACTTGACGGCGGTGCTGGCGGCATTCTCCAGGTCCTGGCGGTTGAACTGGCTGAACAGCCCCCCCAGCGCCCCGGTACCGTAGGCGTCCTCCATCTCGTTGAGCAGCTCCTGGAGAGGGGCGGAATTCTCCTTCAGCGTAAAGGTGTACACAGTGCTGTCCAAGTGGACCTCCGCCACATAGCCCGCCTCCACCCACTCCATGAAGGTGGAATAGGGCACCTCGTGCACAGAGGATTTCTCCACCATGCCGATGCAGCTCTGGAGCAGGAACACCAGCATCACCGCCCACAGGACGATGCTGAAAAAGCCCAGCGGACTTCGCTTCTTGTCGTCGCCGCCGCTGGGGTCCTCCCGGCGGTTGGGGTCGTTGGGTTTCATTGGGCCCGCCATAGGCATGACCTCCTTTTCACAGCCGGACAGGAAATCCGGCTTCGTGTTTTCTTTTATTTTAGGGTATGCTGTTTGGCAGTATAACACACCTTGGCAATAAAAACAAGAAATGTTATTGACTGGGCTGTAAACTTTCTATGACGAAAAATAGGGGGAAAAAGATAGGCTCTCCCCCTTCCGCCCCGGCCCTGATTATGATATACTGTTTTATTGTAGCCAAAACAGCCTGTAGGCAAAAGGAGTTTTTCCCATGCGTGAGCATAAAAATCAGCGCGGTCCCCTGGAGGCGGACGCCGACGGCCTCATCGAGGGGCGCAACGCGGTGATCGAGGCCCTGCGGTCCGGGACCGCCATTGACAAAATCTACATCGCCCGGGGGGAGACCGACGCCACCCTGGGCCATATCGCCTCCACCGCCCGGAACAAGGGGATCGTAGTAACGGAGGCGGACCGGCGGAAGCTGGACGGCATGAGCCGCACCAAGAGCCACCAGGGTGTCGTCGCCGTGGCCGCCGTCCGGGAGTACGCCAGCGTGGACGACATTCTGAACGCCGCCCGGGAAAAGGGGGAGCCCCCCTTGATCGTAGTGTGCGACGAGCTCAGCGACCCCCACAACCTGGGGGCGGTGATCCGCACGGCGGAGTGCGCCGGGGCCCACGGGGTTATCATCCCCAAGCGGCGGTCAGCGGGATTGACGGCCATCGTGGCCAAGACCAGCGCCGGGGCGGTGAGCTACCTGCCTGTGGCCCGGGTGCCCAACCTGACCGCCCTCCTCAAGGAGCTGAAGGAATCGGGACTGTGGGTGTTCGGGGCCGACGCCGCCGGGGGGACAAGCCTGTACGAGGCCGATCTGAAGGGCCCCGCCGCCATCGTCATCGGCAGCGAGGGGGACGGCATGGGCCGCCTGGTCCGGGAGCAGTGCGATTTTCTGGTGTCCATCCCCATGAAGGGGCAGCTCAACTCCCTCAACGCCTCCGCCGCGGCGGCTGTGGTGCTGTACGAGGCCGTAAGGCAGCGCGGAAGCGCTGAGCCGCTGTGAGCAGCGCGGGTCAGCCCAATGGGCCCCCGCAAAGCCATCCTTTGGCTTTGTGGGGAGAGGAGAAGCAAGAAAGCGAGCGCAGTTTTCGCTGAAAGCGGAAACGAAGCCGAGCGGACTTTGCTTCGACGAAAGCCGCGCGTCGCGAACAGGCGAAGCGTGACAATAGTAGGAGGCTAAGCTATGTCCGATGAGACGAAAAAACAGGGGGGGCCGGAGTACACCGTAGACGAGATCCTGGCGGAGTACGGCTCCAGGGGCAGGGAGGCCAAAGTTGAGCCATCCAGGACCGCACGGCCCAAAAAGGTGGTGGACTTCCCCACTGAAAAGCTCCCCAGCCTGTCCGATGAGGAGCGGGACGCCCCCCAGCCTCCCGCCCGCGGACCTCAAAAGCCCGCCGCCAGGCCCAAGGCCGGCGAGCCCATCCCGGAGATCGTGCCGGAGAATGTGGGCCGGGCCATCGGCGCCCACCTGCACACCCTGCTGCGCAAGGCGGACAATTTTGCCGACCACATGTATGACCAGGCCGAGCCCGACCCGGAGGCCCTTCGGGCGGAGAAGTACACCCCCGGCGTGGACCAGGAGGAGCTGCCCGACGAGGCGCAGGCCCCGTCCCGCCCCAAGCTGCGGCTGGTCAAGCCCAAGGAGCTCCCCCCCGACGTGCCCCCCGCCAAGCTGGCGGCTCAGTACGGGAAGGGACTGAAGGGTCAGGGCGTCCGGGGAACCTTCGCCCTGATTGCCGCCCTGACGGCGGTGATTTGCTCTCTGGAGCTGCCCTTCCTGCCTTGGAGCACTCTGGCCGGGGCGATTCAGGGCATGGAGGTATTCCCGCTGCGCTGCCTGATCCTCTCCGCTCTCCTGGCCCTGACCGGCCTGCTGTGCTATGAGATCATTGCCGCCGGGGCCAAGCAGTTCTTCACCCTCCGCCCCAGGGCGGAGAGCGTGCTGCTGTTCGCCTGGCTGTTCACCCTGGCCGACGGCCTCACCGCCGCCAGGATGGAGGGCCGAACCCAGGCCCTGCCCTTCTCCGCCGTTACCGCCCTGGGACTGGCCTTCGCCCTGCGGGGGGAGCACGCCCGCAGGCAGGGGGACCGGCTGTCCGCCAAGACCGCCTCCCAGAGCCGCACCCCCTATGTGGTGTCCCTGGACGACACCCTGTGGTCCAACAAGCCCACCTACACCAAGGTCTCCGGGTCCAGCCTGGGCTTTGGGAGCAGGCTCCAGATGGAGGACGGAGGCCATGCCGCCTACCGCCTCGCCGCCCCCCTGCTGCTGCTGGGGGCCATGCTGTGCGCCATCATGGCCTCGGCGGGCCAGGGGGAGCCCGGCCGTCTGCTGTGGGCGGCTTCCGCCTGCTTCACCGCCGTCGCCTCCTGGCCCGCCCTGCTGGCCTTCGGCCTGCCCTACCGGCAGCTGGCCCAGCGGCTGAGCAAGGTGGGCGCGGCCCTGGCGGGCTGGGCGGGCGCCGCCCGGTGCCGCCCCGGCGGCGTCATCGTCAGCGACCTGGACCTATTCCCCACCGGCTCGGTGTACGTGGCCCAGGTGAAGGTGTTCGGCGGCGCGGCCACCGAGAAGGTGGTGGGCTACACCGCCACCATGCTGCGGGTGATGGACTGCGGCCTCACCCGACCCTTCCACGACCTGCTGCGCTCCCATGGGGCCCTCTACCGGGAGGTGTCCGGGGTGGAATGGCACGAGGGAGGGGCCTCCGGCATCATCCGAAACCAGGAGGTGCTGGTGGGCACCGCCGCCTACATGCACCTGATGGAGGTGCCCCTGCCCCCGGGACATAACATCAAAAACGCCATTTTCTGCGCCATCAACGGCCAGCTGTCCGGGCTGTTCCTGCTGAACTATGCCATGAGCGGGACGGTAAACCCCAGCCTGTCCGCCTTGATGAACGCCGGTGCCGCCCCGGTGCTGGCCACCCGGGACCCCAACCTGATCCCCGCCCTGCTGGAGCAGAAGTTCAAGCTTCCCGTGGACAAGATGGAGTTCCCTCCGGTGGGCCGGCGGCTGGAGCTTTCCAAACCCGATCTGGAGGAGGTGGGCGACCTGGTGGCCCTGCTCAGCCGGGAGGGCCTGATCCCTTACTGCGACGCGGTGGTGGGCGGGCGGCGGCTCCGGCTGGCCACCCGGTGGGGGCTGGTCTTTGCCCTGGCCGGCTCGGTGATCGGGCTGTGCCTCACCTTCTACCTCACCTCGGTGGGGGCCTTCGCCTCGCTGACGGTTCCAAATTTCCTCATTTTCATGGCCGCCTGGCTGGTGCCCCAGTGGCTTATAACCAACTGGGTGAATCAATATTAAAAGTTTTTCAAAAGGAGCGGTCTATGAAGCGAATCGAGACGCAGAGGATTACCTATATCGAGCCGCTGCACGGCAGCCGCGGAGAATGGTATTGGGGGACGGACTACGCCAGCGGCGACCTGTACGAGGCGGAGGAGCTTTTCCGGGACGGACACCCGATAAACCAGAACAGGCTTATTTTCGTCCATTACCCGGATGGGAGGGTCATCCAGCCCACCGCCGCAAAACAGGGACAGTATTTCGGGCGTCCGATCTTCTATCAGGGCAGAATCACCATCCTGCTGGTGGATTTTCCCGCCGGAATCATCGGCATCACACAGTTTGACGACGCGCTGGGCCAAGTGTCCACGCTGGTGGAAATTCCCCTGTCAACCGTGGAGGACTGCTATAACCTGATGCTGAAAACCGAGCCGCTGATGCTGACCCGGGCGGGGATGGACGACAAATTTCAAATCATATGGCCGGAAAGCGCCGCATTTCAAACAGATGGGAGAGGCGCTTTTCTGTTCCGAAGCGGGGAAGATCTGTACTTTTCCTCTTGGGAGGAGGACCCGGAATATCGGGAGGAGACCATTGCGCGGAATATGCGTACAGGAGAAATCATTGAGCGGATTCCGGGAGCCATGATGTTCATGCCGGACGGACAAAGGTGGGTCTTAACATGATAAAGCATCCCTGCCCCATGGGGCAGGGATGCTTTATATCCGTCTCAACGGCGGGCCGTCCAGGGAGACAACCCGGTCGCAGACCGCCAGCACCTGGGGCTGATGAGTGGCCAGTACCACGGGCACGTCCAGCTCCCGCAGGCGGTCCAAAATCCGGGCGGTACGCTCTGGGTCCACCCCGGCGAAGGGCTCGTCCATCAGGAACAGGTCCCCGCCCAGCGCCGCGCACCGGGCCAGCGCCAGCCGCCGGGCCATGCCGCCGGACAGGGCGGCGGGGTAGGCGTTTTCCTCTCCCTCCAGCTCCGCGAAGGCCAGCCAGCGCCCCGCCTCCCCCCTGCGGAACCGGGGAAGCACATCTGTGATGTGTTGGACCACCGTCCGCCAGGGCAGAAGCCGGTCCTCCTGAAACAAAAACGCCGTGCGGGCAGGGTCCACGCCGGATACACTGCCCTCCGACGGCCTGACCAGCCCCATCGCTACCCGCAGAAGGGTGGTCTTGCCGCACCCTGACGGGCCCGACAGGGCGGTGAGCCCCTGAGCGGGAATTTCCAGGGAAAAGCGGTCCAGCACCAGCTTTTCTCCATAACGAACCGTAATATTCCGCACCTTTATCACGATCTATTCCCCCTCTCCAGGGCTGTCCGAAACAAGCCCTCCAGCGCCAGAGACAGGGCCACGATGGTGAGGGTCCAGGCAAACAGGTCCGGGGTCTCCAGCCCCAGCTTGGCCTGCTGGATGCGGGAGCCGATGGCTTGCACCGGGGGGCAGAGCACCTCCGCCGCCACCCCGGACTTCCAGGCCAGGCCGAAGGCGGTGAGCAGTCCGGCGGAAAAGTGGGGCCGCAGGGCGGGCAGATAGATCAGTCTCAGGGTCTTGAGCCGGGAAAAGCGGTAGACCCGGGCAAGCTCCAGCCATTTTCCGTCCATGCCGTCCAGCCCCGCCGACAGGGCCCCCCAAACCACCGGGAGCACCATCAGCCCAGCGATGACCCAGGGGATGGCGCTCCGGGCCACCCACAGGTACACCAGCAGGATGAAAGACACCACCGGCGTGGCCCGCACCACCCGAACGGCGGGGGAGATCAGCCGGTCCGCCCAGGAGAAAAAGTGGGTGGAGAAGGCCAAAACCGCCCCCGCCAGCGTCCCCCAGAGGAGGCCCATAAACACCCGGCACAAGGTGGCCCCCACCGACAGCCAGAAATCAGCGCTCCCGGCCAGGGCCAGCAGACGCCCGCCCACCGTCAGGGGGCCGGGGAGGAGCAGCTCCTGGCCCACCGCCCAAGAGGCCAGCGCCCACACCGACAGCCAAAACACCGAAGGGACAGCTGCTCTCATCATTTTTTTCAATCCCATTCTCCAATCAAACGCCATTGCTCCCTCCACCGGGCGAAAATCAACCGCAGACCACCCTGGGTGTCAGCGAATTAAAGTTCTTTTTCGGTTCCTTTTTCTTTCAAGAAAAAGGAACTACTCTGTCCAATAGATGCCGTCGTCGGGCAGAGAGCCGCCCACAGCGGCGGGGTCGATGGAATAGAGCACCGAATAGTAGTCGGAGATGGCCGCCACCATGTCCATGCCGGACAGGAAGGCCAGATGGCACTGGGGGATGGCCTGCTTGGCGATGGGAGCGCTGGGCGTGATACCCAGCCCAGCCACCAGCTCCGCCGCCGCGTCCACGTTGTTGTTCACAAAGTCGATGGATGCCTCGTAGTCGGCGAGGAAAGCGGCCACCCGGTCGGGATAGGTCTTCGCAAACTCCGTCCGAACCACCACGGCGGTCATGATCAGCTGACTGCCATTGCGCAGGCTGTCCCACGCCTCCGTCAGGTCAATGGCCTGGCGCACCTTTCCATCGCTCTTCATAATGGCGGCGGTGGCGGCGGGAACGGGCAGCATGGCGCACTCGATCTCCCCGGAAATCAGCTTGGCAGAGATCTCGGAAGCGTCGGCAAAGACCACCTCCACGTCGTCCAGCCCGTTCTCCCGCAGCAAATAGCGCAGGACATACTCCGGGTTGGCCCCCTGGCCCGCCGCATAGACGGTTTTTCCCGCCAGATCGGCCATGGAGTTGATCTCCGTCTTGCCGCCGCTCTCCAGGATGTGGAGCACACCCAAGGTGCCCACGGCGATGATCTGCACCCCGCCGTCCGTCTTGTTGTAGAGGTTCACCGCCACGTTAGAGGCCACAGTGGCGATGTCGAACTCCGGGTCGGGGCCGGTGAGCCCCGCAACCAGCTCGCTGTTGTCGTTGGCGATGGTATAGGCGTAGCCCGCATGGTTGGCGGTACTGTGGTTGTTCACGTTGTCCAGCAGCTTGGCCGCTCCCACCCCCGTGGGGCCGGACAGCACCGCCAGACGAATGTCCGGCTCCTCATCGTCGGCCAGGCTGGGGCTAGCCTCGGCGGAGGGCTTCTGGCTGGGGACGGCGGAGGCCGGGGCCTCCTGGGAGGGCTGGCCGGAGGGATCCGCCGCTCCGGGCTTGCAGGCGGTCAGGGTAAACAGCAGCGACAGGGCCAGCAAAAAAGCTGGGAATTTCACACGTCTCATGATCTGGTTCCTTTCTTTACGGGCCGGGCGGTTTTCCCACCCGCGATGCCTGAAATTTCTGCGGCTTCAATTTTAGTCGTGAAAGTCCCCAATGTCAAGGGCTGGAAGCGCGCAATTTATTTACCATTTCTTAATCAACGCCCCCTTGTATTTTTTGCCCCAGTCCGTTATACTAGGGAGCGCTGAATAGTTGACATAATGCGAGGGCGTTCGACGGACCCTCTGACTATGAAAGGATGCGTCTCATGAGCGGATCACCCAAGCGGGCGGCAAAACGCCGCCCCTCCTTCCTTGTCCGGCTGGCCAAGGGCTTGTACATCACGCTGTTTATCCTCTCTCTCATCGTGGTGGCCGGCTACGCCGCCCTGAACATCTTCGCCCCCAAGCCCACGGTGGACCAGCAGGTCACCATCCCCCCAAAGCCCGCCGGTCCCTCCGCCCCCCCGGCGGTGACGGACAGCCCGGACGCCACCCCTGGGTCCGACCACCTGGTGCTCAACCGCCGGGAGGACGTATTCACCTGCCTGCTGCTGGGAGTGGCCGACCAGGGCGGCACCGACACCATCATGCTGGGTGTGTTCGACACCAAGGCCAAGCAGGCCTCCCTCATCTCTATCCCCCGGGACACCGTGGTGTACCAAAATGGGAAATACCGCAAGATCAACTCCACCTACGCCGGCGGCGAGGAGGCGGTGGTGGAGGCTGTCCGCGACCTGCTGGGCATCCCGGTGGACTACTGGGTGTCGGTGAACCTGAAGGCTTTTTCTGAAATCGTGAACCAGATCGGCGGAGTGTATTTCGACGTGCCGGTGGACATGGACTACGAGGACCCCTACCAGGACCTGTACATCCACATACCCGCAGGCTACCAGCTGCTCAACGGCAAGAAGGCCGAGGGCGTCATGCGCTGCCGCAGCTGCTACGCCAGCGCCGACATCGGCCGCACCGCCACCCAGCGGGCCTTCCTGGTGGCCCTGGCCAAGCAGACCATCACCCCGTCCAACGTGGGCAATGTCACCTCCCTCATCAACACCTTTAGCAAATACGTCCGCTCCAACATGTCCCTGAACGAAATGGTATGGTTCGGCACCCAGGCCATCGGAATGGACCTGGACACGGCGCTGACTACCGGCTCGCTGGAGGGCGAGTGGATCTCCCCCTACTGGCAGCTGGACGACAAGGCGGTGCTGGACATGGTGAATGGCCTGGGCATCTACCAGGAGCAGGTTCCCGCCCGGGCGCTGCACATTGTGCACCCGTAGCCCTCCTCCCAGCGTATAAAAACAGCCGTGCGGCAGATTTGCCGCACGGCTGTTTTTTCGCTGAAAACGCTTCTTTGGCTCAGGCTGCGGCAGTACCGCCGGGCACCAGGCAGAGCACCAGGGTGAGCAGCATAAACACGATGGCGATCCACTTGGTCATCTTGGCCAGCCGGGCGTCGGCGGTCTTGGCCTTGTTCTTGGACAGGAAAGTGTCCGCGCCGCCGGCGATGGCGCCGGACAGGCCCGCGCTCTTGCCGGACTGGAGCATCACCACGGCGATGAGCACCAGGGACACGATGAAATAGATAACGGACAGAACGATCTGGGGAGTGGACATTTTGACTCAAATCCTTTCGGTGATAACATCATATCAGTGAGCTTGGCCCACACAGGTATCAAATATGATACCACATACCGGCCGAGATTGCAAGGGCTTTTTTCGACGGGCTCAGCAGGGCTTCACAATCAGGTTCACCAGCCGCCCGGGCACCACCACGGTCTTGACCAGCGCCATGCCGTCGGTGAACTTCTGGACCTTGGGGTCCGCCTGGGCGGCGGCGATGATGGCGTCGTTGTCCGCGTCCGCCGGGACCACGATGTTGGCCCGCACCTTGCCGTTGACCTGGACGGCCATCTGGACGGTGTCGGCCACCGTTTTGCTCTCGTCGTAAACGGGCCAGGGCTGCTGGCACACAAACCCCTGGGCGGAGAAGCCCAGCATCTCCCACAGCTCCTCCGCCACATGGGGGGCGAAGGGGGACAGCAGCGTGACCAAGGTCTTCATGTCCCCCTTGGAGCAGCCGTTTTTCTGGAAGTCGCCCACCAGGGTCATCATGGCTGCGATGGCGGTGTTGAACTTCATAGACTCGATGTCGTCCGCCACCTTCTTGATGGTCTTATGGACGCCCGCCTCGTTGGCCTGGGTATACGCCAGGCTGTCCGAGCAGCTCTCCGCCAGATTCCACACCTTGTCCAGGAACCGCTTGCACCCCTTGACGGCGTTGTCCGACCACACGGCGGCCTGCTCGAAGTCGCCGATGAACATGGTGTACAGCCGCAGGGTGTCCGCGCCGTAGGCGGCCACGATGTCGTTGGGGTTGACCACATTGCCCCGGGACTTGGACATCTTCTCTCCGCCCTCGCCCAGGATCATGCCGTGGCTGGTGCGCTTCTGGTAGGGCTCCTTGGTGGGCACCACCCCGATGTCGTAGAGGAACTTGTGCCAGAACCGGGAGTAGAGCAGGTGGAGGGTGGTGTGCTCCATGCCGCCGTTGTACCAGTCCACAGGGCTCCAGTATTCCAGCGCCTCCCGGCTGGCCAGCGCGTCGTTGTTGTGCGGGTCCATATAGCGCAGGAAGTACCAGGACGAGCCCGCCCACTGGGGCATGGTGTCCGTCTCCCGTTTGGCGGGGCCGCCGCAGCACGGGCAGGTGGTGTTCACCCATTCGGTATGGCGTGCCAGCGGGCTTTCGCCGTCGCCGGTGGGCTCAAAATCCTTGATCTCCGGCAGCACCAGCGGCAGCTCGCTCTCAGGCAGAGGCACCCAGCCGCATTTTTCGCAATTCACCATAGGGATCGGCTCGCCCCAATAGCGCTGGCGGCTGAACACCCAATCCCGCAGCTTGAAGTTTGTCTTGGGCGTGCCCAGGCCCTTTTCGGCCAGCCATTCGGTGATGGCCTTTTTCGCCTCGTCCACGCTCATGCCGTCCAAAAAGCCGCTGTTCACCATCACGCCCGTGGCACAATCGGTGAAAGCCTCCTTCGTCACATCGCCGCCCTTGACGACCTCGACGATGGGCAGATCGAATTTTTTCGCGAAATCATAGTCGCGCTCGTCGTGGGCGGGCACGGCCATGATGGCGCCCGTGCCGTAGCTGATGAGCACATAGTCGGAGATGAAGATGGGGATCTCTTTGCCGTTCACGGGGTTCACGGCGCGCACGCCCTCCAACCTTACGCCTGTTTTGTCCTTTGCAAGCTCGGTGCGCTCGAAGTCGCTCTTCTTCGCAGCGGCCTCCTGGTATTCCCGCACGGCGTCCAGGTTGGTGATCTTGTCCGCCCATTTTTCAATGCAGGGATGCTCGGGCGAGATGACCATATAAGTCGCGCCAAACAGCGTGTCCGGGCGGGTGGTGTAGATGAGCAGCTCGTCGCCCGCCGTGGTGGAGAACTTTACCTCCGCGCCGTGGCTGCGGCCGATCCAGTTCTTCTGCTGCGTCACCACGCGGTCGATGAAGTCCAGGTCCTCCAGATCATCGATGAGCCGGTCCGCGTAAGCGGTGATCTTCAGCATCCACTGGCTTTTGACGCGGTGCACCACCTCGCCGCCGCAGCGTTCGCACACACCGCCCACAACTTCCTCGTTGGCCAGCACCACCTTGCAGGAGGTGCACCAGTTGACGCTCATCTCTTTTTTGTAGGCAAGGCCCTTTTTATACAGCTGCAGAAAGATCCACTGGGTCCATTTGTAATAGCTGGGGTCCGTGGTGTTGATCTCCCGCGTCCAGTCGAAGGAAAGGCCCAGGCTCTTGAGCTGGCTTTTGAAGCGCGCCACGTTGTTTGCCGTCACCACCTCGGGGTGGATGTGGTT
>ERZ808041.168-NODE-168-length-69856-cov-11.775047_pt1 | contig 69856 bp, 55 predicted proteins | sample MGYA00380192_ERZ808041 | MGnify/ENA primary metagenome ERZ808041 (study PRJEB31490, sample SAMN06133412) | mouse gut metagenome | isolation source: Z1_1 | host: mice | place: China: Chengdu | collected 2015-05 ...
AAGAAAGTTTTTACAACTCCTCCTACCGTGCTTTGTAGTATAGCTTCTTGGGAATTATTATATCGCAAAAAGTAGAGATTTGGAAAACTTTCATTACTATTTGTGCCGCCAACTGAAAGGCGGCGGAATGGAGATTTTTATGAATGATTTAAAACGATATACAATCATCGGAATCCTTTTCGTACTTTCTATTGGGTCACTTGCTCATTTTCTCTATGATTGGTCGGGAAACAATTCCATTGTCGGACTTTTTACACCAGTAAATGAATCGATCTGGGAGCATATGAAGTTGCTATTTTTTCCAATGCTCCTCTATTCCTTTATTATGATTCTAAAATTTCATCGAAAATATGCTTGTATCACTTCTGCGCTATGCTCTGGGATTTTGATTGGTGCCGTTTTAATTCCTCTTTTTTACTATGCTTATACCTACTTACTCGGAAAAAATATTTTTATTTTAGATATCAGTACATTTATCTTAAGCATTGTAATCGCATTTTTCCTTTCTTATAAACTTACGCGTTCTTACAAGCTGAAATTTTACAAATCTTTACTATGTATTCTGGTAGGAATTCTTTTTATTTGCTTTTTTATTTTCACTTACTATCCACCAGATACGACTATTTTCCAAGATCCAACTACCGCAATCAAATTTCTATATCTATTTTAGGAACTGTTCCGTTACTTTTCACTGGACAGGAATGCGCATGTACTGCTGTATATGTTTACATGTATGCGGCAGAAAAACACATTTTAAAAACACAAAAAAATTTCGTGTCAATGCCAATGGCAATAAACTGGATATCTGGTTGATTTACCAATGTGAGAATTGTAGACATACGCTCAATCTTGCAATTTACGAGCGGCAGAAAGTTTCTTCTATCTCAAAAGAAGAATATAAATGTTTTTTAGGAAACGACGAACAGCTTGTCGAATTATATGACAAAGATATGCAGTTCCCAGCAATCTATTACTATCAGTGTTGATGCAAATACTTATGAAGGGAACCAAATCGAGTAGGGAAGGAAACTTCCCCCACTCGACTTGACACTATCAGCGTTGCTGACATCTAAACTATACAATTGCTTTTTTAGGACACTTTTCTTTGCAGGCTCCGCAACCGGTACATTTGTTCTGGTCGATATGTGCATGAAAATCTGTCACTGTAATTGCATTTGACGGGCATACCTTTACACAGAGACTACATCCAATGCACCCTGTCTGACAAGCCTTCATAGTAACGGGGCCTTTATCTTTAGAACTGCACGCTACCACTGCTTTTGCATCATAAGGTATCAATTCAATCAATTGTTTTGGACACGCAGCCACACACTTCCCACACGCCTTGCACTTTTCCTTATCCACTTTTGCAATGCCATTTACAATATGGATCGCGTCAAATGGACATGCTTTCACACAATTTCCATATCCAAGGCAGCCATGATCACAGGACTTCGCACCGCCATCTGGCACATACCGAACAATGCTGCAATCCTCCACACCAGAATACTCATAAATTTTTGTTGTCCTTTCACAGTCACCTGCACACTTTACAAAAGCAGTCATTCGGACAGTATCGCCTGCCTCCACCCCCATAATGGCAGCAACCTTTTTGCCGACTGATTCACCACCGACAGGACAAGCATTGACTGGCGCTTCGCCCTTTGCAATCGCCGCAGCCAGTCCCGAACAGCCAGGATATCCACAGCCTCCGCAATTATTTCCAGGAAGTACTCCTAGCACTGCCTCCTCCTTTTCATCTACCTCCACTTTAAATACAATACTTGCAATCCCAAGGAAGATGCCCAAGAATAAACCAACTCCGCCCACGACAAGAACGGCGGTCAATATTGCTGTTATGTTCATGCTTTAACCTCCTCCTACAGTAATCCAGAAAATCCGCAGAAAGCAATCGCCATCAGTCCTGCTGTTATCAACACGATTGGCATTCCCTGAAAAGATTCTGGTATGTCATTGTATTCTATCTTTTCGCGTATTCCAGCAAGAATGACAATTGCGATCAAAAATCCAACCGCCGTGAATAACCCACTTGCAATGCTAAACCCAATTCCATAATTTTTCTGCACATTTGTGAGCGCAATGCCAAGCACTGCACAGTTTGTCGTAATCAGTGGAAGGTACACGCCAAGTGCCTGATAAAGCGACGGCACATATTTTTTTAGAAACATTTCCACAAACTGTACCAAAGCAGCAATTACTAATATAAATACAATTGTTTGCAGATAAGTAATATCGAACCGCTCTAAGATTCCCTTATAGATGACAGCCGCCACACCAGAAGCAATCGTTATAACGAAAATAACCGCCCCGCCCATGCCAACCGCCGTGTCAACCTTTTTGGAAACGCCAAGGAACGGACAAAGCCCTAAGAACTGACTTAACACAACATTGCTTATCAGCGAGGAACTGATCATTAAAATCAATAAATCCTTTACTACATCAAGCATCTCTAATTCCTTTCTGCGCCTTATGCGCCTATTTACTTTGAACCATTTTTTGCATCTGCGACAGAACCTGCTGCCCCATTTACATCAACAAAGCGATGTGCACATCCGCTGTCAGAACAACTTGCGCAGTCAGAATTACAACCAGACTGTATTTTATCCACATTCTGCCCTTTCTCCTGCATCTTTCTCTTAACACGATTTTGAAGTGCAGTGAGCGCAGCAAGCACGAAAAATGCACCTGGCGCAAGCACAAAAATACTGATTGGTACATATTCAATTGGCTCCTGCCTTCCGAGCAAAGAAGAAATGCCCCCTAACACTTTGTTGATAACAGGTATACCAAAAAGTTCTCCCGCTCCTAAAATTTCTCGCACCATACCGATTGCAGTGAGTGCTACAGTAAATCCAAGTCCCATTCCAAGACCGTCAAATATTGACGGAATCACAGGATTTTTAGAGGCAAAAGACTCTGCGCGCCCAAGAATAATACAGTTTACAACAATCAATGGAATATATAACCCGAGTGCCGTATTCAGACTTGGTATAAATCCTTCTAACAACAGTTGAATCATGATGACAAAAGATGCCACAATAACAATAAATGCTGGGATTCGGACCCTGTTTGGAATAATGTGTCTCAGCAAAGAAATAATTGCATTGCTAAGCACAAGCACTGCCGTCGTAGTCAATCCCATGCCAAGTCCATTGATGGCTGAAGTTGTCACTGCAAGTGTCGGACACATGCCAAGAGTCAGCACAAAGGTAGGATTTTCCCTCACAAGTCCATTAAAAAATATTTCCATGGAACTTTGCTTCGCTTCACTGTTCCTGTCACTCATTGATGGCACCCCCTTCACTTCCTATAAGTACACTATTAAAAAATAGCAAACCGCTATTCACGCCATTTACAATTGCATTTGTTGTGATTGTCGCACCACTGATCGTGTCTATTTCACTGTCCTTTGTCGAACCTGACTTTGTGTATGTAAAGCTTTCAACCTTTTTATTTGCAAACTGCGGTACAAGCACATCCCCCGCTTTCATGCCAAGTCCAGCAGTCTCTGAGATACTTAACAGAGATATTCCATTCAATGTCCCGTCAAGAGTCACTCCCATAGAAAACTGAATGTCACCACCATATCCCTCATGATCAGTTACAGTGATCACATAACCCATCAATTGTCCTGAGCTGTCGAGTGCTTGCATTACCTCATCAATGTCCACATTAGAATTCTTCCCAGCCATAAAATATGCAGTTGGACCCTCCTCACTCAACATAGGTTCAAAAGTTTCCGCCGCCGCAAATACATTCTTACATGCCTCAGCTTTTGCCTTCGCCTTCTGCTGTGCAATGGGCTCCTTTGTGACATCATACACAAATCCCAGCAGCAGCCCTGCTACAAGTGTGATTGCAAAGAGGATAAGCGCGTCTTTTATCATTGATTTTTTCTCGTTATCCATTTCACACTGCCTCCTTCTTTACTTTCTTTTTGCCAAATGCGGTAGGCTTTGTAAACCGTTCTATCAGAGGAACCAACAGATTTCCAAGAATAATCGCATAGGAAACACCCTCCGCGGACGGTCCAAATATTCTAAAAATGCCTGTCATAATTCCCAAAAATACCCCGAATACATACTGTCCATTCTTTGTGACGGGCCTTGTCACATAATCTGTCGCCATAAAAAAGGCCCCCAACATCAGACCGCCCCCTGCAAGCTGTGACAAAATATAATTGATATCTAATCCACGCCCGCTAAACAGTAGGATAAACACAACAAAACTGAGAATATAAGTGCCTGGAACACGCAAATCAATAACCTTCATCACAAGAAGGAATATTGCGCCAATCAAAAGTGCTATCATACTTGTCTCACCGATAGTCCCTGCAGTGCGCCCAACAATCATATCCAGAAGCTCTGGTGTACTCTCTCCTGTCTTGATTGCCGCAAGTGGTGTCGCGCCTGTATAGGCATCGCAGTTAAAATTTGTCATAATAGAAGTAAACGAAATCATTAGGAAACAACGAGCACCAAGTGCTGGATTCATAAAGTTCTGCCCTAGACCACCAAAAAGCATTTTCACAACAATAATTGCAAAGACACCGCCAATCACACCGATCCATAATGGTGCGCTTGGTGGTAGATTTAGCGCCAATAACAGTCCTGTAACCGCAGCGGAAAAATCGCCGATAGATATTTTCTTATGCATACATCTGTCATATATGTACTCAGTCAACACGGTTGTCGCCACAGTAATCAACACCTGAAACAACGCATGGAGACCAAAATGAAATACTCCGAATATCGTCGTCGGAAGTAAAGCAATCACCACATATTGCATAATGCGGGCCGTTGTATCCTTTGAACGTATATGCGGGTTTGATGATACCTTAAACATATTTTTTCTCCTCGCTTCTTATTTTCGTATGAAACTTCCTCACTTTTTCTTTTTGCCCAAAATCGTTTTTCGCATAGACTTAATGTATTGGGTCAACTGGCGTTTTGCTGGACAGATAAAGCTACAGCAGCCACACTCACAACACTCCATGCCGTCATTTGCTATAAAAGCCTCCTCATCACCATGCTCTGCAAGTACAGCTAGTTTTCTGGGAACCACTCTCCCTGGACACACATCCACACAGCGCCCACAATTAATACATGGACTTGGTTCCATTGCTGATACTTCATCTTTTGTTAGACACAAAAGTGCCGATGCCGTCTTTGTCGTAGGAACATCCAAATCAAACAGCGCAAAACCCATCATTGGACCACCTGACACCACTTTCTCTGGCTCTGTTTTAAATCCGCCTGCCTCCTCTATAAGGTCATGATAATTCATTCCAATTCGCACATAGAAATTCCGCGGATCATTCACTGCATCACCCGTGACAGTGACAATTCTGTTCATAAGCGGTTTTCCCTCCGCCACTGCATGATAAACTGCCACTATTGTATCTACGTTGTCAACCACACATCCTGCGTCTGCCGGAAGCATGGATGAATTGATCTCTCTGCCAGTTGTCGCATAAATTAGCTGTCGTTCTGCCCCCTGCGGATACTTTGTTTTAAGCGCCATTACCTCTATGCGACTTTCCTTCTGTGCGAGCTGTGTCAACCGCTCTATACAGTCTGGTTTATTGTCCTCCACCGCTAAAATTCCCTGCGCATTATCAAACAAACGCAAAATAATCTTCATACCATCAATTAATTTCTGCGGTTCTTCCAACATTCTACGATAATCTGAAGTCAAATAAGGCTCACACTCTGCACAGTTTGCAATCACATAGGTTATCTTGTCTGGCTCTTTTGGTGACAGCTTTACATGTGTTGGAAAACCTGCACCCCCCATCCCGACAACACCTGCCTCTTTGATTAAATCCAAAATCTCTTTTTTGCTCAACTTCTCAGGATCATGTGCTGTGTACGCAACTTCCTCGAACAATCCATCATTGTCAATAATAATAGAATTTACCATATCCCCTGTGACAACACGCCTAGGTTCTATCATCTTAACCGTTCCAGACACTGTCGCATAAATTGGGGCGGATACAAATCCGCCTGCCTCCGCAATTTTTTGACCAGCAAGCACTTTATCGCCCTTTTTTACCACCGGAACTGCTGGTGCACCGATATGCTGGCTGAGTGGATACACCATCTCCCCTTTCGGCACAATGGTTTTCATGGGCTTATCCTTTGACAAATCCTTGCCATCATAAGGATGCACACCGCCTCGAAATGTAAGTTTTGCCATCTTTTGCTCCTTCTTTCCTTTTATTTTAAAACTTTCTACATACATTATACTATTTCTTTCTTAAAATTTCACTAATTTTTACAAAAATATATTATTTTCCATAAATTTTTATTGCATTATTCCTATGCGCATTTTGTGAGAACATGATACAAGGGTGAGCGGCGATTTTTGCGAAGTAAAACTCTGAATATCGCCCCGAATCGTTACTATGAGCGCCTCCCAAGCCGTGAATAGTAATCATGCTGCGTTACTGTTCAGACAGGACTTAGCATTTACTGCTAAGTCCGTAAGAAAATGTACTGGTTGCAAGTAAAAATCCATTTGCGAAGCAAATTTTGCATGGATTTTTACATATTACTGGAACGGAGTGAACAGTAACTTACAATTCGCATCCATGCCAGATTTCGTATTGATTTATGATGGTTTGGTGTCAATTGCAACAATTGATGCACACAAAATGTAACAAAGCAGGCATTTTGGCGCTGGCTCTGATACCATACAACAAGTGCAAGGTATGAAAAGTAACAGAATATTGCGATAAAGATTTTTATAAAATGTAAATACAGGAGAAAAACAATATGTTGTTCAACGAACATGCATTAGAACTATCTATCATAGAACTTTTACAAAATAAAGGCTATATCCATCTGACAGGCAGTAAATTAATTCGTGAAAAGTCGGAGGTTCTGATAGTAGACGATTTAAAAGAATATCTACATACCCGATATGCTTCGGCTGCTCTGACAGAAAGCGAGATTGACAGCATTATTCTCTCTTTGCGCACTGTAGGCGGAACGTTATATGAGGCAAACAAAACAATTCTGTCCATGATAATAGATGGATTTGTGTTCAATCGTGAAGACAAAGATAAGAAAGATATATTTATTGAATTGATAGACTATAGAGAACCGAAAAAGAATATTTTTAAGATTGTAAATCAGTTGGAAATAGAAGGCTATAATTATCAGATTCGTATTCCAGATGGTATTATTTATGTGAATGGACTTCCTCTTGTGGTATTGGAATTTAAGACTGCAATACAGGAAAACACAACCATAATGGATGCATACACGCAGTTGACAGTTCGATATCAGAGAGATATTCCAGAAATTTTCAAATACAATGCATTCGTGGTTATCAGTGACGGAGCAAACAGTAAGTATGGCTCACTATTCACACCATATGAATTTTTCTATGCATGGAGAAAGGTTTATGATGACGACAAGGAAAAGGATGGCATCAATTCTTTGTTTACCATGATAGATGGTCTGCTTGCGCAGGACAGGCTTCTTGCAGTAGTAAAGAATTTTATCTACTTTCCTGATTCTACAGACAGCAATCTAAAAATAGTGTGCCGTTATCCGCAGTTTTTTGCAGCCAATAATTTGTATGAAAATGTGAAAGTACATATGAAGCCAAATGGTGATGGTAAGGGTGGGACCTATTTTGGAACGACTGGATGCGGAAAAAGTTATACGATGCTCTTTCTTACTCGTATGATTATGAAAAGCAGTTATTTTAAAAGTCCTACTATTTTAATTATAACCGATAGAACTGACTTGGATGACCAACTTTCCAAACAATTTGTTGCGTCGAAACAGTTTATTGGCGACAACAATGTAATTAGCATAGAGTCAAGGGATAAGCTGCGCGAAGAATTACAGGGCAAGCCAAGCGGTGGGGTATATTTGACTACAATACAGAAGTTTACGGAAGATACACAGCTTTTGACAAACAGGTATAATGTGATCTGCATTTCAGATGAGGCACACCGTTCGCAGATTAATCTTGATATGAAAGTAAAGGTTACAGATGATGGCGTAAATAAAACATATGGTTTTGCCAAGTATCTGCATGATTCCTTACCGAATGCAACTTATATTGGTTTTACTGGCACGCCGATTGATGCTACAGTGGAAGTGTTTGGAGATATTGTCGGACATCCATATACCATGACAGAGGCAGTGAAAGATGAAATTACAGTAAATCTTGTTTATGATGGACGGGCGGCAAAGGTAACATTGCGAGAGGACAAGCTGTGCGAGATTGAAGAATATTATGATAAATGCGCAAGCCTTGGAACATCAGAAGAACAGATAGAAGAAAGTCAGAAAGCGGTAGCGCATTTAGATACGATTCTTGGTGATCCTGACAGACTCAAAGCAGTAGCAAAAGACTTTATATCACATTATGAAAAAAGAGTAGAAGAAGGTTCGACAGTTGCGGGCAAGGCAATGTTTGTATGTGCAAACAGATTGATAGCTTATGCATTTTATCTGAATTTGATAGAACTTCGTCCAATGTGGAAGGAAAAGAGAAAAGCACCAGAAGGGGTGGAATTAACAGAGAGAGAAGAAAGAGAATTAAAACCGATGGAAAAGGTTTGTCTTGTCATGACCCGAAATAAAGATGATAAAAAAGAACTTTATGAGATGCTTGGCACGAAAGAACACAGGAAAGAGTTGGACAGACAATTTAAGAATGTAAAATCCAATTTTAAAATAGCGATTGTAGTAGATATGTGGTTGACAGGATTTGATGTGCCATGTCTTGATACGATTTATATTGATAAGCCAATTCAGCAACATACACTGATACAGACAATTTCCAGAGTCAATCGTGTCTATGAGGGCAAGGACAGAGGGTTGATTGTCGACTATATTGGTATTAAGAAAAACATGAATGTTGCGCTTCGCAAATATACAAATTTTGAGAAAGAGGAACTGGATGACGCTTGTCAGGCAGTAACGATTGTTTTGGATCAGCTTGAAGTGTTAGACCAGATGTTTCATCGTTTTAATGCAAAGGATTACTATGTGGGAAGTCCAGTTGAACAGTTAAATTGCTTGAACCGAGCAGTAGAGTATGTGCAGTCGACGCGGGATTTGGAAGTTCGATTTATGGCAGCAGTGAAGAAGATGAAACAGGCATTTAATCTGTGCAGTTCCAACGAGCAGTTTACCGATGTAGATATTGAGAAAGTGCATTTTTATCAGGCGGTGCGTTCGATACTGTTTAAGCTGACGAAGGGCGATGCACCAGATACTTCTCAAATGAATGCTAAAGTTCGCAAGTTGTTGGATGAGGCAATACAGTCCGATGGCATTGAGGAACTATTTGAGACGGGAAAACATATAAATATTGATATTTTTAGTGATGAATATATGGCACGAATTGAAAAGATTCATATGCCCAATACAAAGATTAAAGCATTGCAGAGATTACTGTCCTATGCGATTGAAGAATTTAAAAAAGTAAATAAAATCAAGAGTATTGAATTTGCCGAGAGAATGAAGGCGGTTGTTGAAACCTATAATAATCGAAGGAAAGATGAAGCTTTTGCAAATGAGGTTCTTGATGATGTGGCAAATCAACTTGCGGATTTAATACAGGAATTGAAAACGGAAAGAAATTCGTTTAAAGACATAGGCATTGATTATGAGGAAAAAGCCTTCTATGATATTTTATTTGTAGTATCGAAGAAGTATGAATTTGAATATCCGAATGATAAAATGATTGCATTGTCAAAAGAGATTCGGGTAGTTGTGGACGATAAGGCGAAATATACAGATTGGTCTACCAGAGAAGATATTAAAGCAAATTTGCAGGTAGATTTGATTATTTTGCTTGATAAATATGGCTATCCGCCGGTTACAATAGATGATGTCTATAAAGAAGTGTTGGAACAGGCGGAGAATTTTAAGAAGTATGCAAAATAGAGTTCAATTCCTTAAATGAATCTTTGCTATATAATGAGGACAATTGTGAGGGCAATGAAAATGTATATTTCTAAGATAAAGATTAAAAACTTTCGGAATTTAAAGGATTTTGAAATCGAATTAAAACCTTTTACAACAATTTAGTGCTTTTCAACGAATTATAAAAGATTATCACAGTCTATTATGAAAATAATAAGTTCGTATTTTCGCAGCAATACATTGGTGAATTTGTTACATATGTGTAGTGAATTGGGAAAAAGTTTATTGGTTGAAGAGTTATAACATGTCACAACTTTTCGGAGATAGATTCTACAAAAGGTACAGTAATATTACATATGCAAGAGTATTTTGATAGAAAGCAGGTGACAAGTATGCCGGAACATCAGACAATAGAATGGAAAGAATCATGGCATGATGAGTTTTTAGAGTGGATTTGCGGATATGCAAATGCTTATGGCGGAACGCTCTATATTGGCAAGAATGACAATGGAGATGTTGTTGGACTTAGCGATAAAGATAGGAAAAAGTTATTGGAGTCTATTCCCAATAAGATTACAGATACAATGGGCATTGTAGCAGATGTTAACCTGTTGTATGAGAATGACTTGCAATATATTGAGATTATTGTAGACAAGTACCCTTCCCTTATTAGCTATCATGGTAAATATTTTTATCGCTCTGGTAGCACGATGAGAACGATAACAGGAAAAGAACTGGACAAAGCAATTCTGAAATCACAAGGCAGAACATGGGATGGTATGCCAATTCCGAAGCTGAAAGTGACAGATTTAAGGAGAGAAGCAATTGATTTACTAAAAGAAAAGGCGATAAGAAGAGGGCGGCTGACAGAGGAAGAAACAAGGGTTGATGATACAATATTGATGGAGAACCTTCATTTAATTGATGAAGATGGTTATCTGATAAGAGCAGCAATGTTGGCATTTTATAAAGATCCAGAGAAATGGGTTACAGGTTCCTATATTAAAATTGGGTATTTTGGAAAATCAGATGCCGACTTGAAATATCAGGACGAGGTACATGGTTCTCTCATTGAACAGGTGGATAAGACAGTTGATTTAGTCTATACGAAATATATGAAAGCATTGATTTTTTATGATGGCATTCAGAGAGTTGAGCAGTTTATGTTTCATCGGGATGCCTTTCGTGAGATTTTGTTGAATGCAATTGTGCATAAAGATTACAGTAGCTGCAATCCTATCCAAATCAGTGTGTATGAAGATAAAATATACATTTGGAATGATGGTGAGATGCCATCTGAATTAGATTCCACAGATAAGCTGTTTATGAAGCATTCTTCTAAGCCGTATAATCCCAAATTAGCGGGTGTTTTCTTTAAGAGTGGAATGATTGAGGCGTGGGGAAGAGGATTTGACAAAATCAGAGAGGCTTGTGCAAAGTATGATGCGCCATTGCCAGAATATAATATAAGCGCATCAGGGATTATGGTGCTTTGTAAGGCATGTGATAAGTATTTGGATTTGCTGAATGAAGATTCACGTCTTGGTCAAAGTGACCAAGATAATGACCAAGATGTGACTAAGATGATAATTGCCTTTTGCAAACAGCCACATTCTGCTAAGGAAATTATGGAGTATATTAAAATAAATGATAGGAGCTTTTTTAGAAGGCATTATCTTAATCCTATGATTAAAACAGGACAGTTAAAAATGACAATTCCAGACAAGCCAAAAAGTGGAAATCAAAAATATTATGCATAAGAACTAATTTACTCATAACTTGGTCAAATAACCAAAATAATGACCAAGTTGTAATGAGAAGAATTTGGAAAAATTGTAATTCGCTACACGTGTGTAGCAAATTGGAAAGAATGAGAAAAATAGGTATAACAGAACATCAATGAAAAGAATTATCAAAATATTTTTTGGATAATGGAAACAGGAAATTATCTACAGAAGAAAAAGAGAGAATAAAATTGGCAATAGATCAAGCAAATAATTTGAATGAACTGCTGCAAGGAGAATTTTAAGAAATATACATGATGATTTTTGAAATAAAAATAATATATTTTAAAACGATAGCGCACAAGAGAAATATTTTTCTTGTGCGTTATTTTTTTATGCACACGGATGCGGAAAGGAAGTATACCGCGAATACCAAAGAATTATCAGAAGCAAAAAATTTTTCCGAAAATTGTTGAAATAAAAGTTGACAAACCGCCAGAACACTGTTAATATAAAAATATAAACTTTTGAAACAACAGAAAAATGAAAAACAGAACTTTTAAATCAAAAGTAATAGTTGAAGAAGTTGTAAAAAATGGTACAATGAAAGGAGGAACACAGTATGAAACTGAGAAATGAAAAGACATAGGTTTATGGGAGGTAGTAATATGGATGCAATGGAGCAGCGCAGGAACATGATTGTAGAGCTGGTGAATCAGAACGGGAATATTAGTTTTGCTCAGCTAAAGAAGAAGATTCCCCAGATATCTGAGATGACACTGCGCACAGATTTGAAGGCTCTTGATGAGGCGAAACGAATTGTGCGGGTGCACGGTGGTGCGAAGTCCGTGGATGTTGTCATTGGCACAGATGATATGTTGAGTAGACGACAAGTGCGAAACATCGAGGCAAAGCAGTTTATTACGCAGAAGGCGTTGGAATTTTTGCGGAAAGATACAACGATTTTTCTGGATTCTGGCAGTACAACAACAATGCTTGCTGCCAACATTCCCGACCAGTCCAGCTTGATTTACACCAATTCCCTGACATGCGCGATGGAGCTTGGAAGGCTGACAAAGCCAAGTGTACATGTGCTCGGCGGCAAGATGAACCAGTACAGCATGAGCGTGTGTGGGATACATACGATTCAGGAAGTACAGCGGATTAATTTTGACCAGGCGTTTATGGGCGTTACCAGTTATTGTGATCAGACAGGATTTAACTGTGGCGTGGATGAAGAAGCTGTGTTGAAAAAGACTGTTATGCGTCAGGCAGAACAGGTGATTCTGCTGATGGATTCCTCTAAGATAGGGGTAAAGAATACATATTCTTTCTGTGAATTGAGTGATGTGGACATTATTATTTCAGATGACAATCTTCCAGAGGAATTTCTTGAGGATTGCAGAAGACGTGGAGTGCAAGTTGTCTAAGCTAAATTAGGAGACGAACCCAGTACAGTTAAATGAGGTTTGATATGAAAAATGGTGTTCAACGTTTTGGTAAATTTCTCTCGGCAATGATTATGCCGAACATTGGTGCGCTAATTGCGTTTGGATTCCTCGCAGCGTTTTTTAACGGAAGCGGGTGGATTCCTCACGAGGGATTTGCAACAATATTTTCAGCAATTTTAGTTTATTTGATTCCGATTCTGATCGCTTCAACGGGCGGGAAGTTAATTGGAGAGGAGCGAGGCAGCATTGTCGGCGCGATTGCGGTTGTCGGTGCAATTATGAGCGACCCGAATACAACAATGCTGATGGCGGCAATGATAATAGGACCATTGTCAGGCTTCTGTATCAAAAAGTTTGACAAAGCTATGGAAGGGCATATGCCAGCCGGCTTTGAGATGCTAATCAATAATTTTTCCGTTGGTATTATTGGCATGATTCTTTCTATGGTGAGCTATCTTGTTATTGGCCCACTGATGAATTTGATTTTGGCAGTGTTGACAGCGGGGGTTAATGTCCTGGTGGAGCACAGTATGCTGCCGTTAATTGCGGTATTTATTGAACCGGCAAAGGTACTGTTTCTAAACAATGCGATCAATCATGGTATCTTTACACCGATTGCCACAGCGCAGGCGGCGGACACAGGGAAGTCCATTATGTATATGTTGGAGGCAAACCCAGGACCAGGACTTGGTGTGCTGTTGGCGTACATGTTTTTCTGTGAGGATAAAAAAACAAAGCAGTCAGCGCCAGGAGCAGTTATCATTCACTTGCTGGGTGGTATTCATGAGATTTATTTTCCTTATATATTGATGAATCCACTGGTGATTATTGCGCCGATTATCGGCAATATCGCAGCAATTTTCTGGTATAACATGACTGGAGCTGGGCTGGTTGGACCGGCATCGCCAGGTTCGCTTATCGCATATCTAATGATGGCGTCGCGGGACAGCATGATTTCTGTCATTGTGGGTGTTGTGATTGCAACGGCAGTATCATTTGGCATTGCATCTGTGATAATTCGCATGTCCAAGGGAAAGAGCCTTGAGGAAGCGCAGGCGGAAGTGGCGGACAGAAAAGCAGAGGCAAAAGGAATTTCTGGTAATGAAGTCAAAAAAGCGGAAGGGGTCAAGAAAGTTGTATTTGCATGTGATGCAGGAATGGGTTCATCCGCGATGGGAGCGACAAAGTTTCGCAATCGAATCAAAGCACAGCGTCCAGATTTGACGGTGATCAATACATCTGTGGACAATATTCCGGAGGACTGTGATATTGCGGTGGTTCAGATTACATTGGTGGAACGCGCAAGAAAGTCTGTTCCGCAGGCGCAGATTGTGACATTGAACAATTTTTTGGCAGACCCAGCACTTGATTCATTGTATGAACAATTAACGCAAAAACAGGAAAAGGTGACAGGATTACAAGAGGAAGTTGCCGCAGAATCCTTGCCAATACAGACAGAACAGCAGACAGAATCCACAGAAAAACAAATCTTAGTGAAGGACGGCGTGCAATTAAATCTCCCGCCTGTCTCAAAGGAACAGGCGATACAGGCAGCAGGAGAACTTTTGGTAAAACTAGGATATGTTGACAAAACTTATGTTGATGCGATGCAGGAGCGCGAAAAGCTGGTATCTACCTATATGGGTATGGGTGTGGCAATTCCGCATGGTACTTCGCAGGCAAAGGACACAGTAAAAAAGACTGGTATTGTATTAATGCAGTACCCAGAAGGCGTTGACTTTGGCGATGAAAAGGCGCAGTTGGTATTTGGCATCGCAGGTATCGGAGACGAGCATTTGGATTTACTGAGTAAAATCTGTGAGATGCTAGAGGATGAGGAAATTTTGGAGACATTAAAGACAACAGATAATGTGGAGTGGATATTAGAACGTTTGAATTAGGAACTGTCGACAAAAAACGTGGTAATAATTAACAGTTCTTTAGAAGGAGGAAAACATAAAATGAAAGTGAAAGGTGTTAGATTACACGGAGCACATGATATCCGGCTGGAGGAGTTTGAACTTCCAGAGATTCAGGAGGACGAGATACTGGTCAAAGTTGTGAGTGACAGTATTTGCATGTCAACATGGAAGATGGTGCAGGCAGGCAAGGACCACAAGCGTGTGCCAGAGAATGTGGCGGAACATCCGGTTATTATTGGACATGAGTTTACAGGCGATATTGTCAAGGTTGGCAGCAAGTGGAAAGACCAGTTTCATGAGGGAAAGAAATTTGCACAGCAGCCCGCAATTCCAGGGCAGATGGAATCTCCAGGGTATTCTTATGAATTTTTCGGTGGGGCGGCGACCTACTGTATTTTCCCAAATGATGTTATCGAGAAGGGGTGCATCTGGGAGTATGATGGGGACAGCTATTTTGAGGCATCGCTCGGTGAGCCGATGAGTTGCTGCATTGGTGGATATCACAGCAACTATCACACAGAACATCTCTCCTATGAGCACAAGATGGGAACGCTTGCTGGCGGTAATATCTTAATTCTTGGCGGATGCGGGCCAATGGGACTCGGTGCTATCAGCTATGGTCTTGCATTTGAAAATAAGCCCAAAAGAATCGTTGTAACGGATATTAATGACGCTAAGATTGCACGTGCTAAGGAAGTGATTTCAGAGAAAGAAGCAAAAGAAAAAGGTGTCGAGCTGCACTATGTCAACACAGCGGGAATGGAAGACCCTGTTGCAGAGCTTCTCGCCATCACAGAAGGTGTTGGATATAGTGACATTTTTGTATATGCACCGGTGAAAAGTATTGCGGAAATGGGTGATAAGCTTCTTGCGGTGGATGGTTGCCTAAACTTTTTTGCTGGGCCTACAGACACGCAGTTCTCAGCAAATATGAATCTCTATAACTGTCACTATGCGCGGACAAAAATTATGGGATCGACAGGCGGAAACACAGACGATATGAAAGAGGCTATTGCAAAGTCAGCAGCGGGAGAAATCAATTCGGCAGTGATGGTGACACATGTCGGAGGCATTGACTCTATCGTTGATACTACAAATAACTTGCCCAATATACCAGGCGGCAAGAAACTTGCCTACATTCAGTTTAATATGCCAATGACGGCAATTGAGGATTTTGGCAAATTGGGAGAAAAAGACCCATTTTTCAAGGAACTGGATGCGTGCTGTAAGCGCAACAAAGGGCTGTGGTCAAAAGAGGCGGAGGATATGCTGTTTGAACACTTTGGAGGGACGCAGGCATGATATATACGGTAACATTTAACCCATCTCTGGATTATATTGTATCCATGAACAGTTTTGAGATGGGAAAAACCAACCGCACCATCGGGGAGCAGATGTTCCCTGGTGGCAAGGGAATTAATGTCTCTATTGTTTTGAATAACTTAGGGATAAAAAATACAGCGCTTGGTTTTACAGCGGGTTTTACAGGGGATCAGATAGAACGCGAAGTGCGTAAAATGGGGCTGCTCACGGATTTTATTCATCTGGATAAGGGGCTTTCCCGCATCAATGTCAAGTTGAAGGATTATGACGGAACGGAGATAAACGGTATGGGGCCAGATATTGGACAGATTGATGTGAATGAGCTGTATGCGAAGCTGGATCAGCTTGTAGCAGATGATATTTTGGTGTTGGCGGGCAGTATTCCAAACAGCTTGCCAGATTCTATTTACAGCGATATTCTTGCGCGGCTTCAGAAAAAAGGGGTTTTGTTTGTGGTGGACGCGACAAAGGATCTGCTTTTAAATGTCTTACAATATCAACCATTTTTAATAAAACCAAATAATTATGAGCTGGGGGAAATCTTTCAGGTGACATTGAACACAAGGGAGGAAGTAGTTCCCTATGCGAAGAAGCTTCAGGAAAAAGGCGCGCGCAATGTGCTGGTATCTATGGCAGGACAAGGAGCAGTTCTTGTAGATGCGCTGGGCGCAGTGCATATGCTTGCGGCACCGGAGGGAAAGCTTGTCAATGCAGTAGGTGCAGGGGATTCTATGGTTGCAGGATTTCTGGCGGGCTGGACGGAGAAAAAAGACTATGCACATGCATTTCGGATGGGAATTTCTGCTGGCAGTGCAAGTGCTTTCTCCGAGCTGTTGGCGACAAGGCAGGAAATAGAGCATGTGTTAGCAAAGCTTAAAGATTAATGGAACTAAGAATTTTGGAGCAAAGAGTTTAAAATAAATTGGATTAAGAAAGGAATCACTATGAAAGAATTTACATATGTCATTACAGATAAAGAGGGTATTCATGCACGTCCAGCAGGCGAGCTGGTAAAGCTGGCAAAGAGCTATGCATCGTCGGTAGCCGTTATAAAAGAGGGAAAGAAGGCAGACGCAAAGAAAGTTTTTGGGCTTATGGGGCTTGGTGTCAAGCAAGGTATGGAAATTACAGTGCAGGTGGAAGGCGAGGACGAGGATACAGCGGCAGCGGCTTTGGAAACATTTTTAAAGGATAATCTATAGGAGAACTATATGGCAGAGGAATTATTGGGAAAAAAGTTTTCGGGCAAAACAGTATACAATGGTGTCACAATGGGCAAAGTGTTGGTTCTGCGCAAAGATCAAGAACGGATTAGAAGGACAAGAGTCGAAAATCCAGAACAGGAGATCGAGCGAGTTCAGGGCGCTGCTGATGTGTCAAAACAGCAGCTTGCCATGCTCTATGACAAGGCAGTAAAAGAAGTTGGCGAGTCCAGCGCTGCTATATTTGAAGTGCATCAAATGATGCTTGAAGATGAAGATTATCTGGATGCCATTTATCATGTAATACGGACGGAAATGGTGAATGCAGAGTATGCGGTGGCAGTCACGGGGGACAATTTCGCCGAAATGTTCGCCGGAATGGATGATGACTATATGCAGGCGCGTGCGGCGGATGTCAAGGATATTTCTGCGCGGCTGGTGCGAAATCTGTCAGGGCAGGGCAATATGGATTTTTCCACAATGGAACCATCTATTATAGTGGCGGAGGATCTGAGTCCGAGCGAGACAGTACAGATGGACAAAAAGAAAATATTGGCGTTTGTGACAGTGCATGGTTCTACCAATTCTCATACGGCGATTCTTGCCCGCATGATGAGTATTCCGGCATTGATTGGCGTGCCAATGAATTTGAATGAGATTCAGACAGGGATGACTGCCATTGTGGACGGGGCAGCAGGCGAGGTTATCTTTGAGCCAACGGAGGTTCAGTGTAGCGAGGCGGCGCAAAAAATCGCAGACGAGCGGGAAAAATTGCGTCTACTGCTGGAATTAAAGGGGAAGAAAAATGAGACGAGCGATGGCAGGACAATCAATATCTATGCAAATATTGGCAGTGTCAGTGATGTCGGATATGTGCTGGAGAATGATGCCGGCGGAATTGGACTTTTCCGCAGTGAGTTTCTGTATCTGGGGCGCGATAATTTTCCGTCGGAAGAGGAGCAGTTCCAGGCGTATAAACAGGTTGTACAGATGATGGGAAAGAAGAAAGTCATTATCAGAACGCTTGACATTGGTGCGGATAAGCAGGCAGATTATTTTGAGCTTGGCAAGGAGGACAATCCAGCGCTCGGATACAGAGCTATCCGTATTTGCTTGAAACAGCCTGAGATTTTCAAGACGCAGTTGCGTGCGCTTTTGCGTGCGGCGGCATATGGTAATCTTTCTATTATGTATCCGATGATTATTTCTGTTGAGGAAGTAAAACAGATTTATGCCATTGTAGATGAAGTGGAAGAAGAGCTAAAACAAGCGCAGATTCCATACCGTATACCAGAGCAAGGTATTATGATTGAGACTCCGGCAGCAGTGATGGTCAGTGATGAACTTGCTGCTCTGGTGGATTTCTTTAGTATCGGCACAAATGATTTGACGCAGTATACACTTGCAATTGACCGGCAGAATCAGCGGTTGGAGGATTTTTACAATCCGCACCACAAAGCGATTCTGCGCATGATACAAATGGTGGTGGACAATGCGCACAAATGTGGAAAATGGGCGGGAATCTGCGGTGAACTTGGCGCGGATACACAGCTTACGGAAATGTTTGTAAATATGGGAGTGGATGAATTGTCCGTTGCGCCACCTATGGTATTAAAAGTGCGGGAAAAGGTACGGGCAATGTAACGACTGTGGTATAAAATAACAAAAAACGGGCTTTCTTGGAAAAATGAACTATGCAAAATGTGCAAATTAGAGATTTTTTCAAGAAAGTCTTGATTTTTTAGCTGAGATATATTATTGTAGAGAAAGCAAAAGGAATCAGACACTAAGATTTAAATTTGAATTATGATATCGCGAACGAAGGTGTTCCAAAAAAGAAATATCTCTTTTTTTGGAACTTTTTTACTTATAGAGGCAGGCGTTATTTCGCACGAAATATGCGTTATAGAGCATAACTGGCGGGAAGGATATCATGAAGCATAGAAAGCGAGGAAATCAATATGAGCGAAGCATTAAATGTGGAAAAAATCTTTGGTGAGAAAGTCTTTACCGTTGAGAAGATGAAAGAGAGACTTACCAGAAAGGTTTTTCTGGAAGTAAAGCGAGTTATGGATTATGGCGGAGAGCTTTCCATGACGACAGCAGATGTTGTGGCAAAAGCAATGAAGGACTGGGCGGTGGAGAACGGCGCGACACACTATACACACTGGTTTCAGCCGCTCACAGGCATTACGGCGGAAAAACACGATTCGTTTGTGTCCCACCCAGACACAGAGGGCAGGATGCTGATGGAGTTTTCTGGAAAAGAGTTAATTAAGGGTGAGCCGGATGCTTCCTCGTTTCCATCAGGTGGACTTCGCGCAACGTTTGAGGCGAGAGGATACACAGCGTGGGATATTACTTCCCCAGCATTTTTGAAGGAATCTGGCTGTGGTGTGACTCTCTGTATCCCAACAGCGTTCTGCTCTTATACGGGGGAAGCACTTGATAAGAAAACACCGCTTTTGCGTTCTATGGAGGCGTTGAGTGAGCAGGCGCTTCGGATTGTAAAACTGTTTGGCAACGAGGAAGCGACAAAAGTTACAGCATCCGTGGGACCAGAACAGGAGTATTTTTTAGTTGACAAGGATCTTTATTTACAGAGAAAGGATTTAATGTTCGCGGGGCGCACGCTGTTTGGGGCACCAGCTCCAAAAGGACAGGAGATGGAGGATCACTATTTTGGTGTTATCAAGGAGCGTGTCGGCGCGTATATGAAGGACTTGAATGAAGAACTCTGGAAGCTTGGCGTCACAGCAAAAACACAGCACAATGAGGTTGCGCCTGCGCAGCATGAGTTGGCGCCAATCTATGAGACAGCAAACATTGCAGTCGACCACAATCAGCTTGTGATGGAGGCGATGAAACGCGTCGCTTACAAACATAATTTGAGATGCTTACTTCATGAGAAGCCTTATGCGGGCGTGAATGGTTCTGGTAAGCATAACAATTGGTCTATCACGACAGACAACGGTGAGAATCTGCTAGATCCAGGTGATACACCAAATAAAAATATTCAGTTTTTATTAGTGCTTGCCTGCATTTTGCGGGCAGTGGATCGCCACGCTGATTTGCTGCGTCAGTCAGCGTCCGATGTGGGAAATGATCACAGACTTGGAGCGAATGAAGCGCCGCCAGCAATTATCTCTGTTTTTCTTGGAGACCAGCTTGAGGATGTTGTGCGTCAGCTTGTGGAGACAGGAGATGCCGCGAAAGTAAAACAGGGTGGAAAGCTAGAGACAGGGGTTTCTACGCTTCCTGATTTTGAGAAAGATGCGACAGATAGAAACAGAACATCACCGTTTGCGTTTACAGGTAATAAATTTGAGTTTCGTATGGTTGGTTCAGCGGACTCTATTGCCAGCCCAAATACAACTTTGAATGCAATTGTCGCAGAAGCATTTTGTGAAGCAGCCGACAGATTGGAGAAAGCGGATGATTTTGACTTAGAAGTACATGATATTATCAAGGAATATATGACCAAGCATCAGAGAATTATTTTCAATGGCGATGGATATTCTGATGAGTGGGTTGCAGAGGCAGAACGGCGTGGACTTCCTAATATTAAGTCTATGATTGAGGCAGCTTCCACTATCACGACAGACAAGGCAGTTGCATTGTTTGAAAAATTTGGTATTTTTACAAAAGTGGAGTTGGAATCACGCGAGGAGATTATCTATGAGACATACGCCAAGACAATTAATATTGAGGCACTCACAATGATTGATATGGCAGGTAAAGATATTATTCCGGCGGTTGCTTCCTATGCAGGCGATCTCGCAAATACAGTGATTGCAGTCAAGGAGGCTGGTGCTTTGGCACTGGCGCAGACAGAGATGCTTACAGAAGTGGATAGCCTTCTGTCGGAGGCGAAAAAGGCGCTTAATACATTGAAAGATGTGGAGGCGAAGGCGTCCGCAATCTCCGACGCAAAGGAGCAGGCATTCTATTATAAGGATACTGTTAAGGAGGCAATGCAAGCACTCCGCGCACCAATCGATCAGCTTGAAATGATTGTGGATAGTACAATTTGGCCGATACCTACATATGGAGAACTAATGTTTGAAGTATAAAAGAATCGAGTAGGGGAGAGTTATCTTCCCTACTCGATTTAATATAGTCCATAATGTTCACTGCCTGTGTAATGTTGAGCGTATCACCTTTCCAGAGCATTGCATTTTCGCTCATGTGGTATGCGCCGCTGTTTTCCCTTTTAAAGATATAGCGCACAATAAGCGTTGTCGCCTACATTTCAATATCGAACGAAATACGCAGCACTTGCGTATTTTTGAACCATGAAAAGTGCAGCTTACCGATTCAAAAAAGCAGCTTACTGCTAAATTATTGCAGAGAGCTGCTTTTTTTCATATGATGTACACGGACGTGAGAGGAAAGAAGTTGCATACATGACAGGCGTTCGGCATGACAAGTTGGAGAGAAGGAGAGAATGAAATGGAATCAGTGATTCAAGTAAAAGATTTAAAGAAATATTTTGGTGATGTGAAGGCGGTGGACGGTATCAGTTTTCAGGTAGAGCAAGGCGAGTTGTTTGGATTTTTGGGGGTTAACGGTGCAGGCAAATCCACAACCATCAACATGCTCTGTACATTGTATCCGCCAACGGCGGGAGAAGTTAAAATCTGTGGTTTTTTGGTGGGGAGAGATGACGAGGAGATCCGAAAGCGAATCGGGGTAGTCTATCAAAATAATTGCTTGGACGATAAACTTACAGTCAAGGAGAATTTGCTGCTTCGGGGGAGTTTGTATGAGAAGGACAGGCGAAAGTTGACAGCGAATATTGAAAGAATTTGTAGTGTCTTGGATTTGGAGGACGTATATAACAGAAGATTTGCCAAGCTGTCCGGCGGGCAGAAGAGGCGGTGCGAGATTGCGCGGGCGCTAATGAATGCGCCGCAAATTATGTTTTTAGATGAACCGACAACAGGGCTTGATCCCGCTACAAGAAAAAAGGTCTGGGAATCATTGGAGAAGCTGCGGCAGGAGGAGAACATGACAATTTTCTTAACAACACATTATATGGAGGAGGCAGCGCGAGCGTCGCATATTGCCATTATGGATGCGGGACACTTAAAGGAGTACGGGACACCTTTTTCATTGAAGGAAAAGTATGCGAAAGATAAGCTTAAACTATATTCAAGTTCGCCGGAGTTGGAAGAACGGCTTGATAGATTACAGACAATATACAAAAAGAAGCAAGACTACTTTGTGATACCTGTTTTGGAGAGTATGGCAGCACTGCCAATACTGGAGAGTGTGCGGGGGTTGATAGATGGTTTTGAGATGGTTCAGGGGTCAATGGATGATGTCTTTTTGAATGTAACTGGGAAAACATTGGAGGGGTAAATATGAGAATAGTATTTTGTTTGTCAAAGAGAAATATAAGAATGTATTTGAGGGATAGGGTGTCAGTGTTCTTCTCCATTTTATCAATGCTGATTGTGCTGGCGCTAATGGTTATTTTTCTGGGAAATATGAACAGTGACAATGTGGTGGATGCGCTTGCACAGTTTGGTGGTGTGCGCGACACCGCCGCGGATGAGAAAAATGCGGCATACTTGATACAAATGTGGACACTTGCAGGGATTTTGGAAGTGAATGCGGTTACTATCACGCTGACAGTTATTGGAATTATGGTGCAAGATGAGGCAAAAGGCAGATTAGCGAGTTTTTATATGGCGCCTGTCAAGCGGATTCAGATTGCGCTGGGGTATATCCTTGCGTCATGGCTTGTAGGAACAGTGATGTGTGCGCTGACATTAGCAGTTGGGGAAATCTATATGGCAGTGTGCGGACACCCGTTTCTTTCAGTGAAAGATTGGATACAGTTATTGGGAATGATCGCGGTCAATGCATTAGTTTATGCGTCGCTTTCGTATTTATTGGCGTTGTTTATCCACAGTGAGAGTGCATGGAGCAGTATTTTTACAATTATAGGGACTCTTGTCGGTTTTGTGGGAGCAATATATTTACCAATGTCTATGCTGCCAGAAGGTGTTGGAAAAGTCTTAAAATGTTTGCCTGTACTACACGGAGCAGCAATGATGCGAACAGTCTGTACGAAGGATGCCATTGCAAAGACATTTGATGGTCTTCCAGCGATAGCAGGCGAGACGTTTCGGGAACAGATGGGGGTGTCTGTCTTAATAGAAAAAAATGGTGTTTCCACGGAAGTATCAATGCAATCGCAGCTTCTTTTTCTAATGATATGTGCTATAATAGCAATAATCGTGTCGGCGTTAATAAGCAGACGTCGCAGGTTGCAAGACCGCTGAAAATGAACGGATAATAGGGGATAAAGATGAAAATTACGATTATAGAGCCAAAAGATGGAGAAGATGAGGAGATTATCATTCGCTGTCGTCATCTGGACAAACGACTAATGAAGTTGATTTATTCCATAAAGGCAGGAGAGGATAAAATAACAGCTTTGTACAATGGGAACTATTTTCAAGTGTCTCCAGAGGAAATTTATTATTTTGAGGCGGTGGACAATAAGGTTTTCTTGTATCTGGAAAAGGAAGTTTATGAGACGCGGCGCAGGCTCTATGAGTTGGAGGAACTTTTTCAAGGTACAGATTTTTTCCGTGCGTCAAAGTCTTGTATTGTCAATCTTGCGAAGGTGAAAAGTTTAAGTCCAGCTTTTCATGGGCGTTTTGAGGCACTGATGAAAAATGGCGAGCGGGTGATTATTTCAAGGCAATATGTGCCAGTATTAAAGGAAAAACTTGGGCTGTGAGGAGGTGTATTGTGTTGACAAGACTGAGGGATATGCTTTTTGTCTATATGTGTGTGACTACATGTGTGCTATTTGTGACAGCACTGTACATTACGATATTTTGGCCACAAGTAACGCTTGGTGTAGAGATTTTATGGGAAATAATGTCTGTGTCCTTTCTTTGCAGTATCGCAAATTCTATTTATCCGCAGCGTGAGGTCAGCAAAAAAACGATGCTGTTTCTCTATATTTTCCGTTATGTGATAACAAACGGGATTGTGTTGGGGTGCGGCATTTGTTTTGGGTGGTTTTACGCAAATGATCTGCCAATGGTATTGGCAATGCTCTTTTCTATCGCGGTAACCTTTGTGCTTGTCTCTGTTGCTGCATGGAGAAGGGGAAAGCAGCAGGCGGCGCTAATGAATGAACGGCTGCAGGCATATCAACAGAGGGAGGAAAAAGTATGACCCCTTTACTGTAAATAGGATATTGATATAACTCATATCGTTTCATTTAATTCTGCTGCAATGCTTCCCAGAAGCTCCCAAGCGGCGTCGCGTTCCCGCTTTTGTTCGGCGTTTAGCTGCTCATATGGACACAGCATAGGATGCTGTCTGTTAAAATCGTTTCGTGTGGGGCCGTAAGTCCAGTTGTAATAAGTGTAAAAACGCAGCCAGCGGGTGTGGTCCAGTCTGCGATATGTATCAAGTACAGTTGCAGATTTTTTGGTCTCACAGTATTTTTGATATGCTTTCTGTGTAATTTCGGGGGTCAGTTCCGTGATGCTCTCATTTTGCATAAGAACACGTATTTTCATAAGAATGTGGTCGGCGGCAGTTATTTTGGATTCTCTGTGAAAGGCGTCGAGTTCTTCCCATGTCTTAGTGGGATATGAGACAGATTTACAAAATATCTCGTTGATAATAACAGCAAATCTGTTTAATGAAGTTCGCATAATCTGGTTTGGGGTGTAGATTTCTTCATTTGTTCCAAAATAGGTTACACCAGGTGTTTTTCGATTGCTGTGCAGGTGGATGTCCCCGCGGATTTGATAGTAACTGTTCAGTCGCCAGTAAATGTTCCACCCTTCTGGCTCATTATCAGGGCAGATAATAATGCGATCAGCCTGCGCCAGAATTGTGTGGTTTAATTCCCACAGTTCCTTGTGAAAAATAAGGGAATCTGTCGTTTCAGATGTTTCGTTCAGGGAAAACGTTTCGTGCAGATGATTGTGTGTGGCAAGAAACCCTTCTGCGTCGCCAAATATATGATATGCTATATGCTGGTCTACAGAGAGAATGTTGGTTAAAATCGCGCGCTTGAGTATGCAGCGTCCATAATTTTCAAAACCAATAATAACAATTGTCTTTTCAGCGCTGCACAGTGGTTTGGAGTGCCAGTATTGTCTGGCACAACAGTCATAGCTGTGGAAAAAATTAATATTTCCCGAGAGATGATCCTGTCCATTAGTGGTGCGGGCATACACTTCCACCGGTAATGTGTGTAAATCCACTGCGCGTGCGTTGATGCCAATGTCATTTTCCTTCATTAGAAAAATTTTGCATTTAGGGCCAATATTTTTCTTGTGCGCCACAATTCTGGCTGGCGAAGCGCTGATAAACACGCATGGAAAGTCTGGAAATTCGGTCTGTTCATCTGTTTTCTCCCCAAAAATAATAACGGTGTTAGGTTCTTCGCGATGGATGTTTGCAGCGAGAGTGATAGATTCCACACTGCAGTCTGCAAAGTAGTACCAGCTTTTCTTTCGCTGAAAACTGAGGAGGAAGAACGGCAGCCCTTCGCTGGTGACAAAGGAAACGGCAGCGCCGAACAGCGTCATCATAATACCCGCGGACATTAACAGGAAAATGACACCTACTGCTTTTCCTAAAGGTGTCACTGGTGTCAAGTCGCCGTAACCGACTGTAGTCAGCGTAACTAGCGAGTACCAAAATGCATCTTTGAAAGACCGAATTGTTGCTGTGTTGTCACCATGCTCTGACAGACATAGAATGGCAAGCAAACCGATATAGATTGTGAGCAGGAAAATCGTCATGTACAGATAGATTTTATGTTTTCTCTTCATAGGCTTGGCTCCTGTCTCAGAACTTTTTATATTGTGAACTACCCATTGACCTCGTAACTAAAACTGTTTGGTTTGTTTACCTACGATAGATTATAACCGAAAATTTACTTTGTGGCAACCGTCAACTTTATGGTCTTAACCCATCATCTAAAGCTAACTCTCCTATTTTTTGCATCTAATTTTATGGCAGATTTTCCGATATACACGCACAAATTTCCACTGAAATAAATCGTGCAATTATTTTTTTCAAAAAAGACTTGACTCTCACGTTATGTCATAGTTTATCATTAGGACAGTCACTTTATAAACAGAAAAATTTGTTGCAATTCAGCCTCAAGACTTTGCATTTACTGCAAAGTCCGTGAAATAACGTAGTGGTTGAGATGCATCAAGCCACCACGAAGTGGTTTTGCATGGCTTGATACTTGTAACAGAAAGCAGAAGGCTGAACTATTACAAAAATTTAGAAAGGTGATTGAAAAATGTTGACAGTTAATGAAGTGAGTAAACGAACAGGGGTAAGTGTTCGCTCGTTACATCACTATGATGCAATCGGTTTGCTAAAGCCTGCAAAAGTGACCAAGGCAGGCTATCGTTTGTATGGGGATAACGAGCTAATGCGGCTACAAAATATTCTGCTGTTTCGAGAGTTACAGTTCCCATTAAAAGAGATAAAAAAGATTCTTGACAGTTCTGATTTTGATCAAAGGGAGGCGCTTGCGCAGCAGATTCAACTTTTGGAGTTGCAATTGAAACATACACAAGAACTGATTTCGTTTGCACGTGAAATTCAGAAAAAAGGAGTGGAAACAATGAAAGAAACAGATTTTAAGGCATTTGATAAGAGTGCACTTGCAGAGTACGCAAAGGAGGTTCGCGCCCGTTGGGGCAAGACTGCGGCATATGCGGAGTATGAGCAGAGAGCAAAAGGCAGGACGGACAGAGAACAGGAAGAAATCGGTAGCCAATTAATGGTGCAGTTTGCTGAAATTGGACAATTAAAATCCTGTGCCCCTACAGAGCAGGTAGTGCAGGAAAAAATTGCTGCGATTCAACAGTTTATCACAGATAATTATTATCACTGTACAGACGAGATACTGCGTGGACTGGGGCAGATGTATGTGACAGACGAGCGCATGAAACGCAATATTGACAAGGCAGGTGGCGAAGGAACTGCGGCATTTGTCAGTCAGGCGATAGAAGTGCATTGTGGAAAGGCGTAGAATTACGGGGACAGTGGAATTGGTAGGACAGTTGTTTATGATTTTGTAAAAGAAGGGGGTATCTGTCGCAATCATATACTATAATGACCTGATTTGAATTATCGAAGGACCTTACAGAATATTGCAGACAGAGTAATTCCGTGATACAATATTCCATAAGAGTAGATAATAAAAAGTGAGAGGAATACGCAGAAATATGAACTATTATTTTATTGATTATGAAAATGTTCATGCAGATGGTTTTATTGGAATAGAAAACCTAGGTGAAAATGACATTATCTGTGTGATGTATACAGAACAGAGCAAGACATTTTCACTGGAGTTGGTGGAGAAGATTGTAAGGCAGAAGGCGAGATTGGAGTCTTATAAGGCAGGGACTGGTGCCAAAAATTCACTGGATTTTCAGTTGGCGTCCTATCTAGGCTATATGATTGCAAAAGGGGATTGCACTGAGGACTGCTTTTATATTGTATCGCGGGATACAGGTTTTAATCATCTGGTTGATTTCTGGGCAGAACGAAAGGTCAAGGTAAAAAGGATTGCTAATTTTGAAGACGGCGAGAAAGATTCTAAAGCGGCAGTGCTCACGGAGGAATCAAAACCGAAAGCAAAAAGCAAATCCAAAATTTCTGATTCAAACAAAGCGACAAAGGAAGAACTTTTACAATATTTAACGGAGGAGGAATATTCGGACAAGATACTTGAGATATTTAACAGCTACAAGACAAAAGTGGCAATTAACAATGGTCTTAGCAAAGAGTTTCGGGACAGTCAGAAGAGCAGTGCGATCTATAAAAAATTGAAAGTTCTCTTAAAAGAGAAGCAAAAATCTTAGAGCATATTGAAATTGGACAAGACATCCAATGACATTTTAGGAAAATACAGGTATGATAGAATTAAAGTACAGTAGGGAGGATGTAGTGTATGAGCGATAAGATTTTTTCTTCTATTGACATGATAATGACAGGGCAGATATTGAAAAATAAGATAAGAAAGTGCGGTTATACAGTGCGGGAGATTCAGAAACTGTTGCATTTGTCTTGTCCGCAGCCAATTTACAGGTGGATGCGGGGGCGCACAATGCCATCTCTTGACAATTTGTATGTGTTAAGTTCGATTTTAGGAACGCATATGGAAGATTTGCTGCTGCCAAAACAGGATGAGGTATGGCTGATTCAATGGGGAGAGAACCAGCAGGAATGTCGCCGTCTAAGAGCCTATAAGCAGCGAAAAGAACGGTTGTTTCAAAAATGAGGGAACAGGGCATATGGAAACAGAACATGAAGTCATAATTACAGAAAACGCGGAAGCTGCTCGGTATTATGCTGCCAATCAGATTCCTTATGTTGTCTGGCTCAATGAAAGGAACAGGGACCAACATTTTCCAAGTGGTGCTTACTGTGTTGAGAAGCTGAGTGACATTGACGCGCGGTATCTTGACAGAGTGTACAGGCGCGTAAAGGGGATTCCTTGGGATATTACAGAGACGCCGCGCTTGCGGATTCGTGAGATAACGGTTGCAGATGTGCCACAGTTGTATGAGTTATATCGCGATGCCAGTATCACACAGTTTATGGAACCGCTTTTTGCGGAGCCAGAACAGGAGATTCTCTATACCAAAGAGTATATCAAGAATATTTATGGATTTTATGGCTATGGTATGTGGGTGATTGAAAGCAAGGAAAATGGGAAGGTTATGGGAAGAGCTGGTCTGGAATACAAGGAGGGCTTTAACGGTTTGGAGTTAGGGTTTATGCTGGGAGTAGCATATCAGCATAAAGGTTTTGCGTATGAGGCATGTAGTGCCATACTTTCCTATGGGATTACAGAGTTGGAACAGAGGACATATTGTTCTTTTGTTGACAAGGATAATAAAGCGTCCATCCGGCTGTGTGAGCGGCTGGGGTTTGAACAGCATGGAAAAGTACTGTTGCATAATTTCGACGGTTTGATGGTGGAGAAGGAATATTTGCAGTATGAGTACTGTGCAGATTAAACAAAAATTAGGGGAAACTGTTTTCTATATCTGCTGCTATAATGTACAAAATGAGCGATATAACATACAGAAGCGTATTTTTTCGTGCGCAATTTCAAACAGCATACAATAAAATATTTGACAGGATAAAAATCAAGTGGTAATATATGTCACATGAAGCAAAGGTGCTATGGGAGATACTCCCAGAGCACCTTTTTTTCGTCTTATAGAATATTTTGTGGCCGATAATACAAGGCACAAGAAAAAGAGGAGGAGTTTATTATGACAGAATTACAGGGACTGCTAGAGGCCGTAAACAGTGAGATTTATGGCGTATGGTTTTTGATTGGCGCTGCGTTGGTATTCTGGATGCAGGCGGGCTTTGCAATGGTGGAGGCAGGTTTTACCAGAGCAAAAAATACAGGGAATATCATTATGAAAAATCTAATGGATTTCTGTATTGGTACATGTACTTTTATTTTGATTGGATTTGGACTGCTGTTGGGCGAGGACTTGATGGGGTTTATCGGAAAGCCTGGATTTGATATTTTTACAAGTTATGCTGATTTTGACTGGTCAAATTTTGTGTTTAACTTGGTATTCTGCGCCACCACAGCAACAATTGTTTCAGGAGCTATGGCAGAGCGTACCAAATTCCTCTCTTATTGCGTGTATTCCGGTGTGATTTCCGCGTTGATTTATCCCGTTGAAGCACATTGGATCTGGGGCGGAGGCTGGCTTGCGCAGATGGGATTTCATGATTTTGCAGGCTCCTGTGCAATACATATGGTGGGTGGTATAAGCGCTTTGATTGGCGCTAAGATGTTAGGGCCGCGCATCGGTAAATTTACAAAAGATAAGCAGGGAAATATTACAAAAGTAAATGCATTTCCAGGGCATAATCTTACCATAGGCGCGCTTGGTGTCTTTATTCTCTGGCTTGGCTGGTATGGATTTAATGGTGCAGCAGCGGTTAGTTTGCCAGAACTTGGTTCCATTTTTGTGACGACAACGATATCTCCGGCAATCGCCACAGTTGTGTGTATGGTATTTACTTGGATAAAATATGGAAAGCCGGATATTTCTATGTGTCTAAATGCATCGCTTGCAGGGCTTGTGGCAATCACAGCCGGCTGTGATGTGACAGATGCATTTGGATCGATAGTCATTGGTGCTGTAGCTGGACTTTTGGTGGTGTTTGGCGTGTGGTTTTTGGATTATAAGCTGCATATTGATGATCCAGTAGGCGCCGTGGCAGTACATTGTTTGAATGGCATTTGGGGAACGATTGCTGTCGGATTGTTTGCGACAGACACTGCGCCAGCATTTGCAAGAGGATATGGTGATGGCGTGGAGTTTGGTGCAAATCAGATTTACGGAACTGGACTTTTCTATGGCGGCGGTGTGAAACTGTTGGGAATACAGTTAGTCGGAATGGTCTGTGTGATTCTCTGGACAGTGATTACTATCACAATTACTTTTTTGGTTATCAAGGCGATTTTTGGTCTTCGTGTCAGTGAGGAGGAAGAAATTATCGGTCTGGATGCCACAGAACATGGACTGCCATCTGCTTATGCAGGATTTTCTATGATGGATATCTCCAACAGTATGATTATGGAGGAAAATGAGAATACACAGCTTGGCGCAGAGAACTATGAGGAGGCCACAGAGGCACAGAAAAATGCGGCAGTCAAAGTTTCGCAGGTACCCATGTCGTCAGCTTCTGGTATCTATAAGGTGGTTATTATTGCGAAGCTATCCAGATATGATGTGCTGCGTAAGGCAATGAATGATATTGGTGTAACAGGTATGACAGTGACACAAGTTATGGGGTGTGGCATTCAGAAGGGCGCAGGCGAGAAATATCGTGGCGCAGAGATTGACGCGACATTGCTTCCAAAGGTAAAAGTTGAGGTTGTGGTGTCAACAATCCCAGTGGCAAAGGTGATAGAATCTGCTAAGAAAGTGCTTTACACCGGACATATCGGCGACGGAAAGATTTTTGTATATAATGTTGATAAAGTGGTAAAAATCCGTACAGGAGAGGAAGACATGGCGGCGCTTGCAGATGTGGAATAAAGAAGATTGATAATAAAGATATAAGAAAGAACCCTTAGCTAGGGTTCTTTCTTGCGTTATATAATTGTCTCAATAGAAATATCTTTTCGGTTGGAAAGTTGCAAAATACTGCGATAATAATTTTGCTGCAAGTCGAGAATTTCGTTGTTTTCTGTGTAGATAATAGGTTTAGAATAGTGGTCTGGATTGATAAAAATAACATTTCCCTCCATGCCATTGCTGAGTGTGACTCTGTGGTTAAGATACGAATTTGACACGTTTTCAAGAAAAGTGAGGATATATTTCATGTCATATTTTTGGATTCCATCGTCTTCAAAGTACTTGATAACAGCAAAAGGACACATCGCAGTATGGTATACCCGTTCGCTTGTCATGGCATCAAAAATGTCAGCAATCGTAACAATCTTGGAAAAACGATCAATCTCATCGCCTGCCAAACCATAAGGATATCCGCTTCCATCACATTTTTCATGGTGCATCAGCGCTGTATTTTTAACCGCTTCAGGAATATTGTGGTATTTTCCTAACAGATGATAGCCTTCCGTGGTGTGTGTCTTGATAATCTCAAATTCATCTGGTGTGAGTTTTCCAGGCTTGCGCAGGATTCCATTGGGAAGCATAAACTTGCCAATGTCATGAAACAGACCGCAAGCCGCAGCCATTAATTGGTCCGCTTCTGAGAAGCGCAGCCAGCGCGAAAGGACATTTGAAATTAGAGCAACGTCAATACAGTGTGCATAGATGGAATCTTTGATATTGTGCATATTTAGTAGCATATCAAAAACACTAACTTCATTGTCATCTTGATACAGAAGTGCCATTGTTTCTTTTAATAATTCGTTTGCGCGAAATGGTTCATTGCGGTATAGTGATTTCATAAGGTTATTTTGATAGTGTTCGGCACACCGTTCAAAATCCTGGGAAAAACGTTGGAACTGTTTGCTCTCTCTAACTTTTTCCTTGTTGGATAGATTGTCTGGGGTTGCCGAGAGGGATTCTGCCGCATAGATGTTTTGATTCACAGCAATCATGGGAGAAGACAGTCCCTGAAGGAAATCATTCTGTAAATCATCTTCTATATTGGCATAATATATGGAATATCCTTCCAGTCGTGATATAATATTTTCTGTGAGAACTACACCTTTTGGAATGAGAATCTTTTGATTATGAGTTAGAATGTCCTCCGCAGTTACCATGCCAGGTGTGAGTTCTGCAATGGGGATTTGTTTCATAAATCGTCCCCCCTTTCTAATTTATAGCCTTTCGGAAACCGAGCGCCTATATATTTTATTTTAGCCGTTCATAGATAAAAAGTCAAACATTAGGAGGTAATTATATGAAAAAATACACCAATATCCACAAGTTATCTGACAACAAGTTTCTCAATCTGTTTCAGTTGGATGCCCTGACAGACGGCGGTCGTCCGTTTGATTATTTTTTTGTATCGCGCAGAAAGGCAGAGGAAATCAAACTGCTGACAGGGGACAGCGCAGCAGAAGGCGTTGTCATCTATCCGATTCTAAAGGAAGACCCAGAAAAGATTGTTTTGATTCGGCAGTATCGCTATCCACTGGGCGACTATCTGTACGAGCTCCCAGCAGGATTGATTGACGCAGGTGAGACGCCTGACGCAGCGGCCATACGAGAGATGAAGGAAGAGACAGGGCTTTCCTTTGAGGTGTATACAGGGGGTGACGCAGCCTACAGACGTTCCTTTTTTATGGGAGCTGGGTTTACAGATGAGAGTTGCAATGCGGTCTTTGGCTATGCAAGTGGTACGATTAGTCGCAAGGAGATGGAGGATACAGAATCGATACAGGTTGTGATTGTGGACAAGCGCGAGGCCAAACGCATTTTAAAAGAAGAAAAAGTTTCTCTCAGAGCGGCATACTTACTTATCAATTTTTTGCATGCAGAGCACTGTGCGCCGTTTGCGTTTTTAGAGGAATGAATGTTGCTTTTTTATGATAAATCAATATAGAATCTGGCATGGTGTGAATTGTAACGAATGAATTTGACATTTGATCGCGCATAAATTATACTATTGTATGTAATTGTAGAAACAGTATGTGAAAATCAACAAATTAAAGTAAAGCTGATATGATGACTGGAAAGGGGCAGGATTCTACAGATGAAGAAGGTAACGATACAGGATATTGCGGCTGAGATGGGGCTGAGTCGCAACACTGTTGCAAAGGCACTCAACGGGGGACTGGTTTCTCCGCAAACTAGACACGCTGTTGTACAGAAGGCATGGCAGATGGGATATACCAAACTGGATGAAAGTCTTGTGGAGGAAGTTAAATCGACTTATCGCAGGGCAAATACAGGAACAATTTTGGTATTGTTTAATCATATGCAGTCCGCATTCTGGACAAGGGCGCTCGCAGGCATCAGCAATGCAGTGAATGACGAAGGATATCGTATGCAGTTGCATGTGGTAGATGATCGCGACAAAGACGGCGAGGATACAGGTAGGCTGATTGCAGATGACGTGAAAGGAATTATTTTTCTTAGCGTTTTTCCAGCAAAATTTGTGAAGGGAATTGGGCGAAAAAAGCTTCCAATGACCTTTTTTAACAGTCCTGTAAACGCGCGGGAGTATATTCGGCTTGGCGATGTCATCAATGTGGAGGGATTTTATTCTATGAGTATATTGACCGAACATGTGATTAGACAAAAAGGCTGTACTCGCTTGGCATATATTGGGTTTGCGGAGGGCTCGCGCATGATACAGGCGCGGTATCTGGGATTTTTGAATGCGTGCAATCAGAACAATATCCAGTTGGATGAGAGACTTCAATATACACGTCCTGCTAATAGTCTCAGTTTTAGCTATGCTATGGTAGAGGAAGTTATCAAGAGAATTCCCTATATTCCAGATGCAGTGATCTGTGAGGATGATGATGTGGCAAAGAACGTTGCGCTTGTCCTTTTGCAGCGCGACCCACACGCTGCTAAGAGAGTGGTGATTACAGGATTTAACAACACATTGGATACAGATTTTTTTAAGAGTGATATTCTCACAGTGGATGTGCGAATTGAGGAGATGGGACGACGTTTGGTGAAATCTGTGATTGACCGAGTAAAATGTCCGACGATGGACATTTCGTTTACAACGATAGCAACTTATCCTAAAATATAGGGAAAAGTTTTCAGATTGTCGATGACAATAGAGGGAATGCGTGATATAATTTCGATATCTACATAACGTGGTAATAAAAACGTCGTGCAGTTAAATGAACATTGGCACGGTGTAACGTTTAAGCGTTAAATATAAGATGAGAGGTTTTAACTGATGGATTACAAGATAGTAACAGACGGCTCCTGCGATTTGCCGCCAGAACTTTGCAGGGAAAAGCAAGTCGATGTAGTTCCCTTTTATGTATCTTTTGACAGTGAGACATATCACAAAGAAATTGCAGAGATTCCCATTCGAGATTTTTATGAGCAGATGGTGGCGGACCCTACGACATTTCCCAAGTCATCTATGCCTTCCGTGCAGGATTATGTGGATGTTTTTCAGCCGATTGTCAAGGAAGGAAAAGCGATTATCTGCATCTGTATCACAACAAAATTTAGCGGTTCTTATCAGTCCGCAATGAATGCGAGAGAAATCATTTTAGAGAGTGTATCGGATGCGCGCATAACAGTGCTGGATTCTACAATCAACACTGTACTACAGGGGATTTTTGTGCTTGAGGCAATTAAGATGTATGAGGCACAACTTCCATATGAGACGGTGATTGAGAAACTTGAGGCGATCAAAAGTACTGGACGCATCTTTTTTACCGTGGGAAATATTGACTATCTCAAACATGGCGGACGCATTGGCAAACTGGCAGGAATTGCGGGTTCTATGCTGGGAATCCGACCATTAATCACGCTGAAAGAGGGGGAAATTTTCCCGTCTGGTCTGGCGAGAAGTCGCAAAAAATCGCTTGAGAAAGTGTATGAGCTCTTGTGGCAGTATCTCCAGGAAGTCCAAGCCAAACCAGAGACTTACAGTATCTGTGTAGGGTATGGCTATGATATTGCGGAGGCGGAGGAGTTTCGCAAGGGCGCGATTCGCTATCTCAATACACATGGGTATGCCATTACGGATGCACAATTGCCCAAATATCAAATTGGAGCGACAATCAGTGTCCATACAGGACCATATCCATTGGGATTTGGCGTGATTAGAAAAGGCTTATAAGAGATTGAAAAAAGGAGAGGATCATATGGCAATATACAGTTTAGAGAACGCGCAGCTAGGCATCTGTGTGGATTCCTTTGGCGCAGAGTTAAAGTCACTAAAGAAATTAACGTCCAATGTAGAATATATGTGGGACGCCAATCCTGAATATTGGAAGCGGACTTCCCCAGTGCTTTTTCCAATTGTTGGAAGCTTGAATAACGGTTGTTATCGCTATGATGGCAAAGAATATCCAATGTCACAGCATGGATTTGCCAGAGATATGGAGTTTTCCCTTCTGCGGCAGACAGAAGACGAACTACTTTTTAGACTGCAATCCAACGATGAAACCAGAACAAAATATCCCTTTGATTTTGTTCTGGAACTGGGATATAAGCTTTGTGAGAATAACCTTATTGTTTCCTGGAAGGTGTTAAATTGTGACAGTAAGGAAATATACTTTAGCATTGGCGGGCACCCTGCATTTTTGTGTCCGATAGAGGGGAAGGGCGCGCAGACAGAGTGTAAGCTATTGTTTGATGCCAAGGATAAAATTACATCTGCTGTTATTGGAGCAGGCGGGACATTGTCGCAGCGCACAAAAGATTTTCAATTAAAAGATGGGTTAATGGATATCACAGCAGATCTGTTTGATGAGGACGCACTGATTATCGAACACGATCAGGCGCACAAAGTATCTCTTTGTGATAAAGAGGGACAGCCTTATCTGACAGTGTGTTTTGATGCGCCGCTTTTTGGTGTGTGGTCCCCCGCAAAGAAAAATGCGCCATTTATCTGCATTGAGCCGTGGTATGGCAGATGTGACAGAGCGGATTTTCAGGGGGAATTGTCTGAGCGTGAGTGGGGAAATCGGCTTGCACCGTCGGAAACATTTTATACGAAATATACAATTACAGTGTGATGTATTTCTGCCATTTACTAGGAAGCAGGAGAATTTTGATATAAAAGTTAAGGAGTTCTAGAAAAGATATCATTTCTTTCAAGTAGGAAATGGTATCTTTTTTTATGCACACGGGTACCCAAAGGAAATATGAAATTTTTTGGGCAATATGCCGAAAAAGATTTCTGTATCAATAAAATTTTGTTAAATTGTTTCTATTGTACAAAACTTATGGTAAGATATCAGTTAACGTAGGACAATCATACGAATTGAGAGAGAACAAGGAGGGCGAAATGAGAAGTATCAAAACAAAACTTATCATGTTAGGAGCAGTATCAATCGTATGTACGATAATACTAGGATTGGTCGGTATCTTTATCATGAACAGCAACAATGTAAACAATCAGGTGTTGAATGACATTAACAACATTAACCTCAAACAGAACGAAAACACTACACAAGAGACTTCTTTTCTGTATGATCTGGATTTGAGTCATTATCAAACAATTCAGTCAAATCTGGCGTTTATGAGCGAAGCCGCGGCAGCGGCGCTTACTTACAGCAAGGGAGAGGCGTATGATGCTGATTTGCAGAGTGTGGCAGCGACAATTGAAACTGTACAGAATAATACAGTGCAGCTCAACAGTTTGTTGGAGCAGCGTGGTTTTAAGAGTGACCGTGGAATGTATGCGGAGTTTACTAAGGAAGATGATGCATTAACGGATGCGCTCAGTCGAATGTCGGGGGAGTCAAGCTGGGTGGACGGTGTATGGGATACCGCTGTATTGTCACAAATAGCAGCAGTGCCTATCGATGGTAAAAACTATAAAAAGACAACTTACTCCCATGATATTCCAGATATCAGTAAGCGAAATATGCTGCTTGTCCGCTTGGGGGGCAATGGAATTGCGTATACTGGTGATGTGTATGTAGCGAATATTAGACTGGACAATACAGCCTTTCCGATGGCTGATATCAATCTTGAAGCGCTTGCGAGTTCTTACGGAGATGGACTTGAAAATGTTACGGTGTCCACGTTTGATGGAATGGATGCATTGTATATTCAGACAAAATTTGCCAATGTAAACGGAAATTGGCAGGAAGTGACTTCGCGGATTGATGTGACGGATATGAATATTGCAGAGTGCAAAAGAATATCGTTTGACTTGTACTTTGAGGAAAAAGAAATGCCAGATATCAGTATTTCTACAGCATTTGATGCAAAGTATGATTTTGAGGGAAATCTTAAAGAAGTGCAAAGTATGTTTGATGCGTACAATAAGCTTGTGGCAGAGGGAAGTGATATAGCAAGCTATCCAGAGGAGATTCGGGCGCTTCTTCAGGAAATGTATACCAATGCGCCACTGTACACAAAAGACAGTGAAATTGCTGATATACTGGTAAACGGCTTTTCCATAAAACTTGCAGCAATGGAGGATATTCTTAACTCTGACAAGGATATTCTTTCTCTGAAGGCGGAGAACAATGCACAAAACAAAAATCTTACCAGCGAGACGTCTGATGTGCGCAGCAAGATTGAGACATTGACAAGTACGCAGAAGCAAACCATGTCCATCTTGATATATACTGTATTTCTTGTGGGAGCAGTGCTTGTGGTGATTCTCACGCTGTTTGTAATTGCTTCGGTACAGCGAAGTATCAAGAGATTTAAAGAGACATTGACCCAGATTTCAGAAGGCAAAATCATGGTGAAGGCAGAGACTGACAATAAAGATGAATTTGATACTTTTGGAAAATCTCTGAACAGTATGACAGATAAACTTTCAGTGGTGATAGGAAATGTCAAAAATTATGGTGTGGAACTTAATAAAAGTGGAACGGAACTGAAAGAAATGTCAGAGAATTCCGAACAGACTTCCGAGCATATTGACACAGCAATTTCTGAAATTGCGCTGGGTGCTACAAATCAGGCGCGCGATGTGGAGACTTCAACAAGCGAGATTGGAAATCTGGGTGAACTGATGGATTCAATGGATGCAGATATTATGGAGCTTGATAGAACGTCTTTACATATGAAACAGGCAAGCGACGAGGCCGCCGCTATTTTAAATGAATTGAGTAGTTCCAACAGCCATATGACAGCCGGAATACATAGAATTTCGCAACAGATTACAAAGACAAATGACTCTGTAAAGGAAATTGAGTCGGCGGCATCTTTGATTTCTTCAATTGCAAATCAGACAAATCTGCTCTCACTCAATGCTAGTATCGAGGCGGCAAGGGCTGGCGAGGCAGGAAAAGGGTTTGCAGTTGTGGCGTCGGAAATACAGCAGTTGGCGGATCAGTCCAACAAATCGGCAGATAGTATTTTTAGGATTATCACAAATCTCATCAATGAGTTTAAGGAGACGCTTGACACAATGATGGAGGTTGAGACTGCCACAAATGAACAGAACCAGAAACTTACAAATACACAAAAGCAGTTTGAGATTGTCAATGAGGGGATCGCGCAGTCAAGGGACAAAACAGCAGTGATTAAAAATGCGATTGGCGAGTGTAACAAGGTAAGAAACACCGTGTCTGAGATTATGTTGAATCTCTCTGCAATCTCTGAGGAGAATGCGGCGTCAGCGACAGAGACTGCGACTGCAATGCAACAACTTAACACAACGATCTCACAACTTTTGCGGGAATCGCAGAAACTTCTGACGATTTCTTTACAGCTTGATCAGGATATGACATTCTTTCAATTGAATTAAGGATCTGTTCCTAAGATTTGGAGACAAGGGCGTTCTATTAATATAAATAGGACGCTCTTTTATGCACAGACCCGTGCAGAGGAAATATGCCGCTAAGGCGGCGCACGGCGAGTATAGAAAGATAAATGCCCTATATTACCAAAATTTTTGTAAAAAATATGTGCAATAGGTAAAAAATAAAACTAAAAACACTTTAAAAATTGATTAATTTCAAAAAAGGTGCTATGTTAAATATGCAGAGAAAAACTAATAGACAATTAAAAGGAGCAGAACATCATGATAACTTATAAAGAAAGAGAGCGTGTATTTAAGCTGGATACACCCAATACTACGTATATGATTGGCATTGTCGATGACGAAAATTTCGTAGGACATATTTATTATGGAAAGAGATTGAAGGACGCAGATGCTTTTTATTTGATGCGGACAGAAGAACCGCCATTTACACCAAGCAAAAATAATAGGGAGCGCTGTTCATTTTACGATTGCTTTCCGTTTGAATATCCAACAAGTGGTGTGGGAGATTACAGAGAAGGCTGCATTGGTATTCGGACAGCGGCAGGACATGTGGGAAGTATGCTTTCCTATGTATCGCATGAGATCCAAAACGGCAAACCAGAACTTGAGGGACTTCCGGCAACGTTTGGCACAGAGGAAGAATGTATGACATTGAAGCTGGTCTGCGAGGACAAGTATGTTGGAATGCAGGTAGAGTTGCTGTATACTGTGTTTCAAGATGTCGATGTGATTACCAGAAGTGTGCGCGTAACAAATATTGGTCAGGAATATTTTTATCTTACAAAAATCAATTCTGCTTGTATTGATATGGATAACAAAGATTTTGATATGGTGTCATTGCATGGAAGTTGGGCAAGGGAGCGCCATATTCAGAGAAAAACATTAGGCTATGGAATACAAAACGTCAGTTCGTTTCGCGGTGAGTCCAGCCATCAGGACCATCCATTTCTCGCGCTAGTGGACAAAAATACAACACAGGAAAATGGTGTGATCTATGCCATGAATTTTGTCTATTCTGGTAATTTCCGCGCGCAGGCGGAGGTGACACAGTTTGATTCTGTTCGTATGACAATGGGAATCCATCCAGAGAATTTTTGCTGGAAATTGGAGTGCGGCGAACATTTTCAGGCGCCAGAGGTTGTGATGGTCTACACAGACAAGGGATTTGATGCGATGACAAGCACATTCCATAAATTGTATAAAAAGCATTTGATACGTGGTGAATATAAAAATAAAAAGCGACCAATTCTTATTAATAATTGGGAGGCGACTTATTTCGAGTTTGACACAGAAAAGCTACTGTCCATTGCAAAGGAGGCGTCTGCACTTGGTATTGAGATGCTTGTGATGGATGATGGCTGGTTTGGCAAACGTAATTTTGATGATTGTGCGCTGGGTGACTGGACGGTGAATGAGGATAAGATTCAGGGCGGATTAAAACATTTGGTGGACGAGGTAAACAAGCTAGGCATGAAGTTTGGTATCTGGTTTGAGCCGGAAATGATATCGCCAGATTCGGATTTATACAGGGCGCATCCTGACTGGGCAATCGCGATTCCAGGAAGACCAGGAACAGAGTCAAGACAACAGTTTGTGCTTGATCTGTCAAGGCAGGAGGTTGTTGATTGTATCTATGAGCAGGTGGCAGCCGTACTGCGCAGTGCAAATATTGAGTATGTGAAATGGGATATGAATCGACAGCTTACAGATATTGGAAGTTATGGATTGCCTGCGGACAGACAGGGCGAGTTGTATCATCGCTATGTGCTTGCAGTATATCAAATGCAGGACCGATTGACAAAGGAATTTCCACATTTGCTTCTGGAGAACTGTTCGGGAGGCGGAGCACGCTTTGACCCAGGAATGTTGTATTTCAGCCCGCAGATTTGGTGTTCAGATGACACTGACGCGATTGAGCGACTTGAGATTCAAGAGGGAACAGCGCTTATTTATCCACTGTCCACAATGGGCGCACATGTTTCAGATTGCCCGAATCATGCGGTGGGGCGTTCGACACCATTTGAGACGCGTGGTATTGTGGCGCTTGCGGGAACGTTTGGCTATGAGCTTGATGTGACAAAAATTTCACAAGAAGATAGAGACAAAATACCAGAGCAGGTGGCAATGTATCACAAGTACAATGATTTGGTGCGAGAGGGTGACTATTATCGTATTGCTTCCTATGCACAGAATCACAAATATGATTGTTGGCAGGTTGTAAGTGCAGATCGCAAACAGTCTCTTGTTACTTTCGTTCAGGTTCTGTGCAGAGTGAACTTTAAGTCTAGGCGGATTCTTTTAAAGGGATTGGATGCGGATAAGTATTATAAAGTTGTATTTGAGAATGATAACAATGTTGCGGATAAAGTTTATAGTGGCGATACGCTAATGAAGGCGGGATTGTTGGTGCCAGCTCCGTGGGGAGATTTTCAGGCAAGGCTGATATCGCTGACAGAGGCTGAATAAAGTTATGGCTGTAACAGGAAGCCAAGGACTGAACTGTTACAGAATAAATTACGAGGAGTGATAAAAGATGGTGAAGGCTGTAAAGCTTGCAGATATAGCAGAAAAAGTGGGCGTTAGCGTCGTTACAGTATCAAAAGCTTTGTCGGGACAGAAGGGTGTCAGTGAGGAGATGCGCACCAAAATCAAGGAGTTGGCAGATGAGATGGGATATACGCCAATTCACGCAACACAGACAGGGAGGACACGGTCGTACACAATTGGAGTGATTACGTTTGAGACTTACTTTGCTCGGTTTGCATCTTTTTACTGGAAAATGTATCAAGAGTTTGCCACGCGCGCGGTAAAGAAAAACTGTTTTTCTATGTTGGAGGTTATCTCAAACTATGACGAGGAGAACCTAATGCTTCCCAAACTTTTTGCGGAAAACCAAAAAATTGATGGTATTGTGGTGATAGGACGACCCAAGCGGGACTATCTCAAAATGCTCTATCTCAACAAAAAAATACCAATGGTTTTTATGGATTTTTATGATGACGTAGATGTTGTGGATTGTGTTGTGTCTGCTGGTTTTAACGGCATGTACCGTATGACAGATTATCTGATAAAAAACGGACATACGCGCATTGCGTATGTCGGGAGTCTGATGTTTACAGAGAGTATTACAGACCGATATTTTGGATACTGCAAGGCACTGATGGAGAGCGGAATAGAGGTGCGCCAAGACTGGATTATTAAGGACAGAGATTACAGTGATGGCATTATTGGAATGGAATACAAGCTGCAGCTTCCGAAGGAGATGCCAACAGCTTTTGCGTGCAACAATGATGTGACAGCTTATTCTCTGATGAAACAGCTAGAGGAGAGAGGCTATCGTGTACCGGAAGATGTTTCCATAGTGGGATATGATGATTATCTGTACGCAGAGTATGGGGACTCTAGGATTACCACTTATATGGTTGACATGGGAGAAATGTCAAAAATTGCACTTTCGTGCATTATTCGCCGCATTGAAAATATCTCCGTAAATGCTAGCGTTCACATTGTGAATGGAAAAATTATAGAACGCACGACGGTCAAGAAAATCAATTAATCTATCACCGGTGTTTCCTTGCGGTAAGTGAGCGGGGTGACACCGGTTTTTTCTTTGAAGAGTCGAATAAAATGGTTTGTATTTTCAATGCCGACCATCTGGCTGATCTCCACAATCTTTTCATCTGTGTTTAAAAGTAATTCTTTTGCTTTATCAATCCGAATTTTATTTAGATATTGAATGGGCGTGTATTCATAATATTTTGCAAATTCCCGACAAAGACGGAATTTATTGATTTTGTATTCGACAGCAAGCTCGTCGAGAGAATAAGTTTCAAAGTACGCAGTGTTAAAACGGCGGTGCATGTCTGCAATGTAGGAAGGAATATGATAGGAGCCAGTACGTTCGATTGCGCGCACTAAATAGAGCTGCGTAAAGAAATTGACTAGATCCCGTGAGCGCAGTATGCCGTGCAGTTCGTCGTCCGTGTCGTTTCGGAGAATTTGTTCTAAAGCAGCAAGAATATCAGAATATTTGTCAAGTCGAAAGATGAAGTCCCCTAGACTTCTTATTTTTTTGTCATAGTAGGACAGTAAATGAGCGCTTACAAAGCAGATTGTGTACTCCCAGATATTGTGTTGGCAGATAAGCTTGTGATTTTGGCGACAGTCAATGACTGCTAGTGTGCCTTTTGTTAGGTCATATCCCGCATTGATACCATTTGTATTCTTACAAAAGAGTTTTCCAGCACCCTTTGTTGTGTGGAGAATGCACAGCGCTTCGAGATTTGCTGACTCGTAAGAGAAGGGGGAGGTGACAGATACGCTTTTGTGACAAAGTTCATAAGGAAGTGCATCACAGAAATCGTACTCTCGACTGTATGCATTTTCAAAATAGTCTGACAGGGAAAAACGGTTGCTTGTTTCAGAAGCGATTAGGCAGCTAAAAAATTCGGTGGAAAATAGTTTTTGTGACATATGAGGAAACTCCTTTGACTGATATTTGTTTGGGCATAATGTCTATCTGCAATACAGAAAATAATTCTTATTATATAATAAAAAGAAGAAAGAATCAAGAAAAGAATATAAAAATAAATATAGGAATATAAAAAAGGTATAAATACAAAAAAATTTATAATAAGGCTAAATAAAAACTTGATTTTTAAGCAAAATTAAGTTAAAAAGCATAAAGAAAATAGATAAATTATATAAAAATAGAAATGTAAAATTGTAAAAATAGAGGAAATGACGGAAAACAACAATAAATGATAACAATATGCAATTAAAAGTGGTGACTAAAACGCAAACTTATTTTAAACTAAAAACAAGTTAACCGACAGGTTAATAAAACTAAAAACAAAAATTTTAAAGGGAGGTTTCATCTATGAAATTAAAGAGACTCATGGCACTTGGAATGGCAGCAGTTATGACATTGTCCTTGACAGCATGTGGCGGTAAGTCTGATACACCGTCAAACAGCAGTTCTACGTCGGATAACAATGCATCTGCGAACAACAGCACATCTGGAAATGATGCATCTGGTGACAACAGTGCATCCACAGATAATGCAGAAGACACGGGAGCGACAGGTGGACTTACATACGGAAGCATTACGCTTGGTGAGGACTACACGGACTTGACCGCATCTATTAAGTTTATCCATCATAAGACGGATCGAGAGCAGGATGGTTCTATGGCAAAATATATTGAGGCATTCAATCAGGATTATCCAAATATCTCTGTTGAGACGGAAGGTATTACAGACTATGCTCAGACAGCTTTGTTGAGACTTCCTACAGGAGCAGCGTGGGGTGATGTTATGTTTATTCCCTCAATTGATATGGTTGAGCTTCCTGATTATTTTATCCCATATGGAACAGTGGATGAGATGTCACAGTATGTCAACTTTGCTGACCAGTGGAAGTTTGAAGGCAACTGTTATGGTGTAGGCTATATGGGAAATGCACAGGGACTTCTCTATAATAAGAAGGTTTTTGCTGATGCTGGCATTACAGAGTTGCCAAAGACACCGACAGAATTTATTGCGGCATTACAACAGATCAAGGATAACACTGATGCGATTCCACTTTATACAAATTATGCAGCAGGCTGGACAATGGGTGGACAATGGGATGCGTTTCTTGGTGCAATCACAACAGGCGATACGACATGGCTGAACCAGAAGTTTGCGCATACAGCAGAGCCGTTTAAGGATAATGGTGATGAGACTGGCGCATATGCACTGTATAAAATTCTCTATGATGCAGTGGCAAACGGGCTTACAGAGGATGATTATACAACAACAGACTGGGAAGGCTGCAAGGGCATGATTAACAGAGGCGAGATTGGCACAATGGTACTTGGCTCGTGGGCGATTGCACAGATGAAGGAAGCAGATTCAAACGGTAGCGATATTGGATATATGCCGTTCCCAATCACAGTCAATGGCAAACAGTATGCGACAGCAGGTCCTGACTACTGCTTTGGCATCAACAAAGAGAGTTCAGCAGATAATCAGGCGGCAGCAATGGTATTTGTTAAGTGGATGGTTGAAAAGTCAGGATGGTGTGATAATGAAGGCGGATATCCAATCTCTAAGACAGCACCTACTTCCTTCGTATTTGAGGGCGTAGAGGTTGTAAACAATGAGGCTGCTCCTGATGATGAGGCAGATTTGATGAATCAGATGAACGCAGAGTGCGAGCTGAATTTCAACAATGGTGGCGACCGTAAGGTACAGGAGATTGTTGAGGCTGCTGCTACAGGTTCCATGACATATGACGAGATCATGGCAAATTGGACAGAACTGTGGAATAATGCACAATCTTCATTGGGAGTAGATGTTACAGAATAATTTAATAACTCTTTCTAAACGATTATTGTACATTTATGAAGTGGCTTGCAAGTGTCGTATTTGCAAGCCACAAATTTCAAAGAGGTATTAGTGGAAATTTTTATGAGAGAAGGAGGGATTGTAGTGGCTAAGACTGATACAAAGAAACCATTCAATTTCCAGAAGTGGATTAAGAGCCGTCAGGGACAGCAGACGATCATCATTGTGTTGTTTTCGATTATTCCATTGGCGCTGTTGTTTATTTTTACCTATTATCCATTTGCTGAGATGTTCAAGTTCAGTTTCTATGATAGAAGTTACACACGCGTTAAAGGCTTTGTAGGATTGAATAATTATGTGGATGTGTTTAAGAAAAAGGACTTATTTCGCTCACTGTTTTTGTCCGTCTACTATATGGCTGGTGCAGTATTCCAGTTAGCATTAGCGCTTTACTTGGCTACAATATTCTGTTTTAAGATTAAAGGAGGAAACTTCTTTAAGGGATGTATGTTTTTCCCATACTTGATCAATGGTATTGCAATCGGGTTTATCTTTAAGTTCTTTTATACCAGAGGATTTGTTTTAGATACAGTTCTTGGATGGTTGGGAATGGATATGGAGAGTCTTCCATACTGGCTTAGAGATCAGAGTATTAACAATTGGTCATTAGTTGCCACTAGCGTATGGAAATATTTTGGGCAGAACATGGTATTGTTTATCGGTGCAATGATGTCTGTCGATGCGTCACTTTATGAAGCAGCAGATTTGGATGGTGCAAATAAATGGCAACAGTTTAAATATATTATGCTTCCAAGTATTAAGACGATTGTTATGTTGAACCTTATTATGTCTATTACTGGTTCACTCAGCGCATTTGAGCCTGCATACGTCATTGCGTCAAAGGGAGCCAATGGCACTGCGACGTATTTTGTAAAGATGCATGAAGTAGCGCATACAAGCCAAAAGATTGGTCAGGCATCTGCAATGGCAGTTGTGCTCTTGTTAATAATTTTTGCAGCAACAATTCTGCAGAAGCTTTTCTTTAAGTATGTGTTTAAGAGCGGAGAGGATGAAGATAAGGGCGCAGCAGCAAGGCGTGAAAAACAGATTGCAAAGTTAAATGCAAGGAAGGGGGCATAAGTATGACAGCAATACAAGTTTTTAAGAAATATTTATGGATTTTTATCAAATATTTTTCAGTAGTGTTTTTCTCATTCATTGCACTGCTTCCCATTGTTTCTTGTGTGATAACAGCGTTGAAAACAAAGACGGAGTATGAGAATACAAGTGTAATGACTCCGCCAGAAAATTGGTTTAACTTTGAAAATTTCGTGACGGCTTTCCGAGATGGCGGTATGGGCAGAGCTTTTTTGAACTCCGCAGTCATTGTAATTTGTGTTGTGGTTGGTTCTGTGTTGATTGGCTCAATGATTGCATATGTATTGAATCGTTTTAAGTTCCCAGGAAATGGACTGATTCGCAGTTTATTTCTCTTTGCGACACTTCTGCCAGGTATCGCGATGCAGGTTGCTACATACCAGCTAATGTATCAACTAAAATTTATTGATACGTTATATGGGTATATTATTCTCAGTATGGGTACAGATGTTATTTCTATCTATGTTTTTATACAATTTTTTGAGAATATTTCTGTATCTCTTGACGAGTCAGCATACATGGATGGCGCAAGCTATTTTACAATTTTCTACAGAATTTTATTTCCTCTGCTAAAGCCAGCAATTGTGACCTGTGCGATTTTAAAGGGTGTAGGTATTTATAACGAGTATTATAATGCGATGCTCTATCTAACAAAACCGGATTTGAAGACTGTTTCATTGGCACTTTATACTTTTACGGGACCTTTCGGCAACCAGTATAATCTAATTTGTGCAGGTGTTATCATGACATTGCTTCCAGCGTTAATTATATTTATCGCATTCCAAAACCAGATTTACTCAGGATTGACGGCAGGTGCTGTAAAAGGTTAAATTAAATTAAAAAAAGCTAAAATAATTTACTGCATTGTTTATGCGGAGTTGTAAAAGCAGTGTAGTATATTATTTTTAAGTAAAAATAGACAAATACTTTCGGAATATTTCCTAATTGCAGTCTGACAGATTAATTGTTAAGATAAAATAAGGTTAAATATTTCCTGTTATTAGGAGGCTAAATATGGCTAACTCAGAAATGCGCTCCGAAGTGATGGCGCATCTTACAAAAGATATCATACCGTTTTGGAAGAGTCTGAGGGATAATGAGAACGGCGGTTATATCGGTTATCTTGGATTTGATTTGAAAGCGGATAAAAAAGCGGTCAAGGGCTGTATCCTAAACAGTCGTATTACATGGTTTTTTGCAAATGCATTCACTCTTTTAAAGGATGAAAGTCTTCTCGACGAGGCAAGACATGGCTTTGCATTCTTAAAAAATGTGTGTTGGGACAAGAAAAATGGTGGGGTGTATTGGTCTGTCAATTATGATGGAACTCCTGCTGAGACATTGAAGCACACCTACAATCAGGCGTTTTCCATCTATGCATTATCCTCTTACTATGAGGCAAGTGGAGATCGGGAAGCGTTGGATATGGCATACCAGCTCTTTGATTTAATCGAGGGAAAGATGCGTGACGAGCTGGGGTATCTGGAAGCCTTCGATGCGGAATTTCATGAGATTGACAATGAAAAGCTCTCGGAGAACGGTGTGATGGCGTCAAAAACCATGAACACATTGCTGCATGTATTTGAGGCGTATACGGAATTGTACAGAGTAGATCATAAGGAGAAGGTTGCTGACAAAATCCGCTGGATGATGGATATTGTGGCAGAGAAGATTTATAATCCAAAATTGCATCGTCAAGAAGTATTTTTTGACGCGTCTTGGAACTCTATTATTGATTTGCATTCCTATGGACATGATATTGAGACAGCGTGGCTTGTGGATAGGGGAATTGCAGTATTGAATGATGATGCATATGAGAAAAAGATGTCCCCTATCACACAGGATCTGACAAACCAGATTTACAAGGTGGCATTTGATGGTTCTTCCCTTGCAAATGAGTGCGAGAGAGGCATTGTCAATGAATGGCGTATCTGGTGGGTACAGGCGGAAACTGTCGTGGGATTTCTAAATGGATATGAAAAGACAGAACGTGTGGAATATCTTAATGCAGCTAGGAATGTATGGGAGTTTATTAAAGAGCATTTGATTGACAGACGTGATGGTTATACGGCGGGACGAGAATGGTATTGGCGTGTCAAAGCAGACGGCACACCGGACGAGACACAGCCGATTGTAGAACCGTGGAAATGTCCGTATCATAATGGCAGAATGTGTTTTGAAGTGATTAGGAGATTAAGTGATGGCAAGTAAATTATTTGAGGAAAACAGGGCAATAGTGATGAAGCGGTACGAGGAAATTGTAAATCGCAAGAATGTAAAGAGCGATTTCTACAATGGCATTTATGATCGCTATGAGTATCCAGTACTGACGCGTGACCATATTCCGCCTTTTTGGAAATTTGATATGAATCCAGAAACCAATCCATATTTTATGGAGCGGATTGGTGTGAATGCAGTGATGAATTCTGGTGCGATTGAATTGAATGGCAAGTTTTACCTTGTGGCGCGTGTCGAGGGAAATGACAGAAAGTCTTTCTTTGCAGTGGCGGAGAGCGACAGTGGCATCGATGGATTTCGCTTTTGGGATTATCCAGTGTTGCTTGATGATGTCTGCCCAGAGGAGACAAATGTCTATGACATGCGTCTTACAAAACATGAGGACGGATATATTTACGGCGTGTTCTGTTCTGAAAGTAAGGACACGAAGGTTAATGACCTATCTGCGGCAGTGGCGGCAGCAGGAATTGTGCGGACAAAGGATTTAAAGACATGGGAGCGGCTTGAGAACTTAAAGACATTGCGTTCTCCACAACAGAGAAATGTTGTGCTGCACCCCGAGTTTGTAAATGGCAAGTATGCGTTCTATACCAGACCAATGGACGATTTTATTGATACAGGCAGTGGCGGCGGTGTTGGATTTGGACTTTGTGATGATATTAAACATGCAGTTATTGACGAGGAGATTATTACGAGCAAAAGAAAATATCATACAATTACCGAGGCAAAAAATGGCGCGGGTGCAGTGCCAATCAAGACAGAGAGAGGTTGGATTCACATTGCACATGGCGTGCGAAATACCGCGGCGGGACTGCGCTATGTGGTGTATGCGTTTGCCACCGCGTTAGAGGACCCAGCAAGAGTGATTGCGGAGCCAGGAGGGTTTCTGATTGCGCCGCTTGGAGCGGAGCGGGTTGGTGATGTGTCGAATGTTGTGTTCACAAACGGTGCGATTGCGAGGGAAAATGGGGATGTTTATATCTACTATGCATCGAGTGATACGAGGTTGCATGTGGCAACGACTACAATTGACAAGCTTGTGGACTATGTGTTCAACACGCCAGAGGACCCACTTCGTTCTGTGAAATGTGTGGAGCAGAGATGTGCGTTTATCAAAAAGAATTTGGAATATATGAATTCATGATTTCCTAAGGAGTAGGAGGACAAACAGATGCGTGTGCAAAAGTATGGAATCGATTGTAGTAGGGGTGTTTTAAATAGAGGAAATCTTTATCGAATTGAGAGAGCGATGAAGAAAGCGATGCGCGGTGAAGCGATTACCGTGGGATTTTTAGGCGGTTCCATCACGCAGGGCTGTTTGTCTTCCACTCCTGAAACTTGCTATGCATATCTGGTGTACAGATGGTGGTGCCAAAAATTTCCAGAGGCAGCGGTTACGTATGTCAATGCAGGAATTGGCGGCACAACCTCACAGTTTGGCGTGGCGAGGGCAGACAGCGATTTGCTGTCAAAAGAAATTGATTTTACAGTGGTTGAGTTCAGTGTAAATGACAAGGACAATGAACATTTCTTAGAGACTTACGAGGGATTGATACGAAAGATTTACAGTTATCGGACCGAGCCAGCAGTGTTGATTGTAAACAGTGTGTATTATAATGATGGTGTGAATGCACAGACACAGCATATTAAGATTGGCAAAGCATATGACCTGCCATGTGTCAGCATGAAACCGACTTTGTATGAGAAAGTGTTAGATGGCACTTATACAAGTCGCGATGTGACTGCGGATGATCTGCACCCAAATGATGAGGGACATGGATTGATGGCGGAGGTCATTATCAGTTTCTTGGAGATGGTTTATGAGGAATTGCAGTCAGGAAATGAGGCAAAAGACAATCATCTGGAGATACAGAAAATAGTACCTGTGACCCCAAATGCTTATGAAAATTCTGTCAGATACCAAAATGATAACTGCGAGAATGTCATGGTGGAAAATGAGGGTTTTACGGCAGACAACCAGCCACAGAACGATATACGAGAAATTTTTCGGCGTGGGTGGATAGCAGATAAAAAAGGGGCGCATATTGGTTTTAATATAGAAGGAAGTTGTATTGGTGTACAGTATCGCAAATCGGTGGTAAAACCTACTTGTGTAGCGCGGGCTGTGGTGGATGGCGATACAGATAATGCAGTGATTCTCGACGGAAATTTCGAGGAGTCATGGGGTGACAATCTACAACTAGATACCATTGCAGAGCATTTGCCCTATGGCAAACATTATGTGGAGATTGAGCTGATTGAGACACATGAGGACGATAAAGTGCCATTTTACCTAGTGTCGATAATCGGTTCAGGATTATAATTTTTGAAGGAAAAATAACAAGGAGGATGTAAAAATGAGCAGAGTAAAAATGATGAGTCCGGCAGTTCCAAACATGCCTTGGCAGGACAGAGCAGAGGGGAAGATATCCGGCATTGCCGATGCACCCATCTGGAGATACAATGAAAATCCAATCATCGGCAGAAACCCTGTAAAAGGTGTTGCGAGAATCTTTAACAGCGCAGTAATTCCTTATGAGGGTGCATTTATCGGTGTATTTCGTGGTGAACAGACAAATGGTATTCCTTATATTTACCTAGGACGCAGCCAGGATGCGATTCACTGGGATTTTGATGCGAATAAGATTAATTTTGTAGATGAGGCAGGAAATCCTTTTATGCCAGTATATGCATATGACCCTCGGCTTGTAAAGGTGGAAGATGTGTACTATATTATCTGGTGCCAGGATTTTTATGGAGCAGCAATTGGAATGGCAAAGACAATAGACTTTAAGACATTCACACGAATTGAGAATCCATTCCTTCCATTTAATAGAAATGCAGTGCTCTTTCCAAGAAAGATTAACGGCAACTTTGTAATGTTGAGCCGTCCTTCTGATTCGGGTCACACACCGTTTGGTGATATTTTTGTGAGTGAGAGCCCAGACTTGGTATATTGGGGAAAGCATAGACATGTGATGGGCAAAGGAAATGAGTGGTGGCAGTCCTTAAAGATTGGCGGCGGTGCAGCGCCAATCGAGACAAGTGAAGGGTGGTTATTGTTCTATCATGGTGTGACAGGCACTTGCAATGGATATGTCTATTCAATTGGCGGCGCAATTCTTGATATTGACAATCCTTCCATTGTAAAATATCGCTGTGAGAATTTCTTGTTAACACCAGAGGAGTGGTATGAGGAAAGAGGTTTTGTCCCGAATGTATGTTTTCCTTGTGCTACAATTCATGATTCAGAGACTGGCAGAATCGCTATCTACTATGGTGCAGCAGACAGCTATGTAGGACTTGCGTTTACAGAGATTGATGAAATTATAGATTACATCAAGAATAATAGCAAAGTGACAACATCGGATACAGAAATTGGCAGAAGATAGTCTGTCTAATGTTCCAGTAGGAGAAAAGGACGCCAGATACGTGGCGTTCTTTTTTCCTATTTAATGATACATGGGAGGTACAACAATGTTAAAAGAGACATTACTTCAGGATATTCCAGAGATAAAAGTGCATGGAAGGACGACGGCATGCCGCGCGCCGCTGACCTTGTTTTGGACGGCAAGTGGATTTGAATGCAATGTGACAGGATCGGAGTTTTGGGTAGAGCTAGAAGTTACATTTGAAGTCTATGAGCCGTGGTTTAGCTATACGATCAATGGAGATTGGATAGGGCGGCAAATGCTGCAAAAGGGCAGATATTGGGTTCCAATGTTTCGGGGTATGAGTCCTGATTGTGTTAAAAATGTGCACTTTTTTAAGGATTTACAAGCAATGAGTGATGATGGAAATTCCTATATTCATATTCATGCGTTTCGCTATGATGGAGAGTTTCGCCCAGTGGTAGATAAAAAGCTAAAAATTGAGTTTATCGGTGACAGTATAACTTCCGGTGAGGGGCTTATTGGCGCGCGGGAAGAGAGCGATTGGATACCAATGTTTTTTTCCGCAGTGAAAAGTTATACTTATCAGACTGCACAAATGCTTGATGCGGAATACCGTGTTTTTTCACAGAGTGGATGGGGTGTACACAATACATGGGACAACAATACGCGGGGAGCAATTCCAAAATATTATAAAGAAATTTGTAGTCTGATACCTGGATCTGAGAATGAGAGGCTTGGAGGAAATCAGCCACACGATTTTGCAAGTTGGCAACCAGATTTTGTGGTGATCAATCTGGGGACAAATGATGCCGCTTCTTTTGATCAGCCAGAGTGGGTTGACGCGCAGACTGGCGAATGTCACAAGATGCATAGAAATGCAGATGGGTCCTATTATATAGAAGATATTAAAACATTTCAGCAGGCAGTGAAAGATTTTCTGGCGCTTCTTAGAGCGTGCAATCCTAAAGCGCATATTATCTGGTGTTATGGAATGATTGGTATTCCGCTTCAACTTTATCTCTGCGAGGCAGTTTCCATGTATGTGCATGAGACAGGCGACCAATTTATTTCTTATTTACAGCTTCCAGATACGACAAGAGAGGGTGTTGGTTCTAGGGAACACCCAGGATTTTTGAGTCATCAACAGGCGGCGAAGGTTTTGGCGCAGTATATAACACAGGTTTGTTAAAATCCTTCCGATTGGATTGACTTTATGAGGCAGAACCTCTACAATAGATTTATAAAGTGATATAAAAGGGAATGGAGGAAAATTGCATATGAGCGAAATTTTATTTATGGCACCTGTTTTTAAACAGATGATTTGGGGCGGAAATAAGTTGGGCAGCAAGTGGGGATACGAGATTCCAGGCGAGAATACTGGTGAGTGCTGGGCAGTGAGTGCACACCCAAACGGGGACTGTACAGTGAAGGAGGGCACCTTTGCCGGAAAGACATTGAGTCAGCTCTGGGCAGAGGAACCGCAGCTTTTTGGCAATGCAGCCGGAGACCGTTTTCCACTGTTAATTAAGATTATTGATGCCAATGACGATTTGAGTATTCAAGTACATCCAGATGATGTATATGCGGGAAAAAATGAAAATGGCTCGTTTGGAAAGACAGAGTGTTGGTATATTCTTGATGCGCCGGAGGGAGCGATACTTGTTATTGGTCACAACGCAAAGGACAAGGCAGAGCTTGAGGACATGATTCAAAATGGCAGATGGGAGGATTTTCTGCGCGAAGTGCCCGTGAAAAAGGGGGATTTTATTCAGATTGATCCAGGAACGGTTCATGCGATTAAGGGTGGTATTGAGATTTTGGAAACACAGCAAAATTCTGATATTACATATCGTGTATATGACTATGGACGTCTTCAAAATGGTAAACCCCGCGAACTTCATATTGCAAAGAGCATTGATGTTATCACTGTTCCGGCAAAGTCTGTAGAGGAGAGTGTTATCAATATTTCCACAGATACGAAAAATACTATGAATCCGCTTATTTTCTGTAATTATTATCGCGTATGGAAACTGGATGTGGATGGCAGCGTAGAAGTTTCACAGGACTACCCGTTCTTGATTATGAGTGTTGTGGAGGGAGAAGGACAGATTGACGGCCACGCGCTGAAAAAAGGAGATCATTTTATTTTGCCAAATGGTTATGGCAAGGCACAGTTACAGGGAAAGATGGAATTGATTGTCTCCACAGTGGCGTAATTTTGTGATAAAAAATTGACAATTATCCCCATTAGCGATATACTGAGTATATCGGTGAACAGCCGCTATTTTAACGGAACATATAAATATTAATAATGGAGGTTAAGATTTATGTTAGTATCAGCTACAGAAATGCTTAAGAAGGCAAAAGAAGGCCACTATGCAGTAGGTCAGTTCAACATTAATAACCTTGAGTGGACAAAGTCTATTTTACAGACAGCTCAGGAGTTAAACAGCCCTGTTATCCTTGGTGTATCAGAGGGTGCTGGCAAATACATGACAGGATTCAATACCGTTTCAGCGATGGTTAAAGCAATGGACGCAGATCTCGGTATCACAGTTCCTGTAGCGCTCCATTTGGATCATGGTACGTATGACGGATGCTACAAGTGCATTAAGGCAGGTTTTACATCTATTATGTTTGATGGTTCTCACTATGCGATTGAGGAAAATATTGCAAAGACAAAAGAACTTGTTGCAGTCGCACATCAGCTTGGTCTCTCGATTGAGGCAGAGGTTGGCGCAATCGGCGGCGAAGAAGACGGCGTTGTAGGTATGGGTGAGTGTGCTGATCCAGAAGAGTGCAAGCAGATTGCTGACTTGGGAGTGGACATGCTTGCGGCAGGCATTGGAAATATTCATGGCAAATATCCTGAAAATTGGGCAGGTTTGAGCTTTGAGACACTGGATGCAATTCAGCAAAAAACAGGTGTTATGCCATTGGTTCTCCACGGCGGTACAGGTATTCCTGAGGATATGATTAAAAAGGCAATCTCATTAGGTGTTGCAAAGATTAACGTAAATACAGAGTGCCAACTTTATTTCCAGGAAGCGACTCGGAAGTATATTGAGGCAGGAAAGGACTTGGAGGGCAAAGGATTTGATCCTCGTAAGCTTTTGGCTCCAGGCGCTGCAGCAATCAAAGAAATCGTCAAGATTAAGATGGATTTGTTTGGTTCTGTTGGCAAGGCATAAATCGTACAGATAAGCATTTAAAAGAACACCTGATAGAAAAGTCAGGTGTTCTTTTTGTGATTTTTTTATTATTTTTTGCGATTGAGCGCAGCTTCAATCAGTCCCTTAAACAGTGGATGCGGTCTGTTAGGTCTGCTTTTTAATTCTGGATGCGCTTGTGTGGCAAGGAAAAATGGGTGTGATGGAATTTCTATCATTTCCACAATGCGTCCGTCTGGCGAAAGTCCCGATAAAAGCATTCCTTTTTCTGTAACAACAGCACGATAGTCATTGTTGACTTCATAACGGTGTCTGTGACGCTCATGAATCACTTCATTGCCGTAAAGCTTGTATGCTTTGGAAGTAGTGTCAAGATGACATTCATAGGACCCCAGTCTTAAAGTCCCGCCAATATCCTCGACACCGTTCTGATCAGGCATCAGCGCAATGACAGGGTGGGTGGTGTTGGGATTGAGCTCTATGCTGTGTGCGTCATTGTATCCGACAACATCTCTGACAAATTCTACGATAGCAAGCTGCATACCAAGGCAGAGCCCGAGAAATGGAATTTGGTTTTCTCGCGCATAACGAATGGCATCAATCATGCCTGCAATGCCGCGGTCGCCAAATCCGCCAGGAACCAAAATTCCATCAACGTCCATTAAAAGGTCTGCCACGTTCTCTTTGTTGACAAGCTCGGAATCTATCCATTTGATATTGACAGTGGCGTGTTGTGGGATACCGCCATGTTTCAGCGCTTCGACAACACTGATATAAGCGTCGTGGAGCTGTGTGTATTTTCCGACAAGTGCAATTGTAACCTCCTGCGTGGGAGATTTGAGGTCATCCACCATCTTGGTCCAGTCTGTGAGGTCTGGCTCTGGGCAGTCAAGGTGCAAACACTCGCAGGCAACTTCCGCGAGATGCTCTTTTTCCATAGCAAGTGGTACCTCATAGAGATATTCGACATCAAGGTTTTGCAGCACGTGTGAGTTTGGCACATTGCAGAATAGAGCAATTTTATCTTTTATGGTCTGATCCAAAGGATGTTCACTGCGACATACAATAATATCGGGTTGAATCCCCATTCCCTGTAATTCTTTGACACTTGCCTGTGTTGGCTTGGTTTTCATTTCCTGGGAGGCACTTAGATACGGAATTAATGTCACGTGAATCAGAATGGCGTTCTCATGGCCAACTTCATGTTGAAATTGTCGAATGGACTCTAAGAAAGGCTGACTCTCGATATCACCAACCGTTCCGCCAACTTCAATAATGGCAATACGCATGTCAGGGTCTGTAAAATTGCGATAAAAACGACTTTTAATCTCATTGGTGATGTGTGGAATCACCTGTACCGTCCCGCCCCCATAATCTCCACGGCGTTCTTTTTGGAGAACTGTCCAGTAGACTTTGCCTGTGGTCACATTGGAATTTTTGTCCAGACTTTCATCGATAAAACGCTCATAATGACCAAGATCCAAATCTGTCTCCGCACCGTCGTCAGTGACAAAAACCTCTCCGTGCTGGATGGGGTTCATTGTACCAGGATCGATATTAATATAAGGATCAAACTTCTGCATAGTTACCTTATAGCCTCTGGCTTTGAGAAGTCGTCCAAGGGAAGCAGCGGTAATTCCTTTTCCAAGACCGGAAACGACACCGCCGGTTACAAATACATATTTAACTGGCATAATCTACTTATTCCTTTCCGTTGTGAATCTAAAAGTATTATAAATATTTTATTATTATACAACAGGGTGATAGGAAAAAGCAAGCGTTACATAAATTATGCAAAAGCGGCGTATGTTAATAGGGTAGCTATAACCTCAAAAGTATGTTTTAGGTAACAATTCATAAGAAAGCATAGTGGTTGACAAATATCAAGCCAACCGCGAAGCGGTTTCTACATGACTTGATGTTTGTAACAGGAAGTCAAAGGCTGAACTGTTACTGTTTTAGAAACTTTTCACAAAGAAATCACAAAGAATATGTTGATTTATGCTTTTTGAAACCCTATAATTATAGTTGCGATTTATTGTAGGCGTGCGAATTAATTTTATGTCAGCAGAGCTACTCGCACACCACAGTAAGAATACCGATGGCATTCCTAAATTACACAGGCATCACTTTAGGAAAGACTCTGATGGATTTAGTATGACATAAATTTAGAAAGGATACTACAGGAAAATGGACAACAATCAAGTCAACAATTATGACAACAATTCCAGTCGAAATAATGGGGGATCCGGCAGTGGCGGCAATGGCGGGAATAACAACAACAGTGGAAAAGACCCAAAGAAACAGAGTATCATTATTATGATTACAGCAGCAGTGCTGTCTTTGTTGTGTATCAGTTATTTTACGCGTGCTGTGACAGGTGCTACAACTGTTGAGATTTCGTATAATAAGTTTATTGAGATGGTTGAGTCTGGAAAGATTGAATCGGTTAAGATAGAGTCGAATCAGATAGAAATCAAGCCAGTTTCAAGTGCGCAGGAAAAAGACAATCCTAGCAATTTGCTCGCGTCTGCCGTCAGGGTGACGTATATCACAGGTAAAGTGGAGGATGATGAGACGCTTACACAGCGACTGCTCGACGCGGGAGTTGAGGTTCGCGGAACGGTGCCAGACGGTTCGGGTATTATTCTTTCTCTTCTATATTATATTGTGCCGATTCTTTTAATGTGGGGACTTTTAAGCCTTCTGTTCCGCAAGATGACTGGTGGCGGTGGCGCATTTAGCATGGGAAAGAGCACCGCAAAAGTGTATGTGCAAAAGGAGACAGGCATTACATTTCGAGATGTCGCAGGCGAGGACGAAGCAAAGGAATCGCTGCAGGAGGTAGTGGATTTTCTGCACAATCCAGGTAGATATGTCAAAATCGGTGCCAAGTTGCCAAAAGGTGCGCTGCTTGTAGGACCTCCTGGTACAGGTAAGACAATGCTTGCAAAGGCAGTTGCAGGGGAGGCGAAAGTTCCATTTTTTTCTCTGGCAGGATCGGATTTTATTGAGTTGTATGTCGGCGTTGGTGCGTCTCGTGTGCGTGATTTATTTAAGGAGGCAGAAAAGAACGCGCCCTGTATTATTTTTATTGATGAGATTGATGCCATCGGTAGAAGCCGTGATTCCAAATACGGTGGTGGAAATGAGGAGCGTGAGCAGACTTTAAATCAGTTGCTTTCTGAGATGGATGGTTTTGATGGCAAGAAAGGAATTATTATTCTTGCGGCGACAAACAGGCCAGAGATCCTTGACAAGGCGCTTTTAAGGCCAGGACGTTTTGACCGTCGAATTATTGTAGATAAGCCAGATTTAAAGGGACGTGTCAATATTCTTAAAGTACATGCCAAGGATGTGCTAATGGATGAGACTGTGGATCTTGATGCAATCGCGCTTGCGACAAGCGGTGCTGTAGGTGCTGACCTTGCCAATATGATCAATGAGGCGGCAATCAATGCTGTCAAGGAGGGCAGGGAGTTTGTCAGTCAGAAGGATTTGTTTAATGCGGTGGAAGTAGTGCTTGTCGGCAAGGAGAAGAAAGACCGCATTATGAGCAAGGAGGAGCGCAAGATTGTCTCTTACCATGAAGTTGGTCATGCGCTGATTAGTGCATTGCAGAAAAATTCTGAGCCAGTGCAGAAGATTACAATTGTACCGCGCACAATGGGGGCACTTGGCTATGTCATGCATGTGCCAGAGGATGAAAAATACCTCAATTCACAGATAGAATTGCATAATATGATTGTTGGTCTTTTGGGAGGACGCGCTGCGGAGGAGATTGTGTTTGACACTGTGACGACAGGTGCATCGAATGACATTGAAAAAGCAACAGATATTGCGCGTTCGATGATTACGCGCTATGGCATGAGTAAAAAGTTTGGATTGATGGGACTTGAAACAGTTGAGAGTCAATATCTGGATGGCAGAAGTTCTCTGAATTGTGCAGATAACACAGCGGCTGAAATCGATACAGAAGTGATGAATATGCTCAAAGAGTGCTATGAGGAAGCACTTGCAATGTTGCGTGAGAATCGCGATGTTATGGATAAGATTGCTGTGCACTTAATTGAGAAAGAGACAATCACTGGAAAAGAGTTTATGAAAATATATCGGGAAGCAAAGGGCTTGCCAGAGCCAGAAGAACCGGTTGAAACTGGGAATAAGAATGCTTTGCATGGAGGATTAGATGCGTCGGAGCACAAGGAAGAAGTGCAGATTCCAACACAAGACACTCTTTCAGCAAATGTGCAACAGCCAGCATTTACGGCGCAACAGCCGGAGAAGCCGTGGACGATGCCGCCTGCATATGATTGGAATCCAGCGGCTAAGGAACAAAGACAGCATCAGGATGTGGCAAGACAGCAAGTGCCAGTGTCACAGAATTTTTCGGAATCGCAAAACCAGAATGTACAGTCACAAGATGGATTGACACAGCAAAATCAGAATATACAGCCGCAGAATGTGATTGCACAACAAAATCCAAATGCGCAGATACAAAAGGAAGGGATATTAAACACGCAGTCTCAAATTTCTATGGAACAGCAATATCAGCAACCAAATACAGCGTTGCCAGAGGACAATGGCAGCAATGGAGAGACATCACGTTTTGGTACTTTGTGGGACAGAACAGTAAACGGCGACCGTAACGGCGGCAATCACAATAATGAGAATAGATGGTAAAATCGCACAGGTAAAATAATTTGAGATTTTGAATGATTTTAAACGAGCATTGAGGGGAGTACGCATTGAAAGGAGACGTGTACTTCCTTTTTGTGCATGGAAGAGAAAAAGGAGTATTTTAATATGGCGGATATAAAACAGGAATACAGCGAAGAATTTGATGTCAAGGAGGAGCTTCACAAGCTTCCTAGTAAGCCAGGAGTCTATATTATGCACGATGCAGATGACACTATTCTCTATGTTGGCAAAGCGAAAAATCTGCACAATCGAGTTCGTTCTTATTTTAAGGAAAATATAGGGCGAGGACCGCAAATTGACAAGATGGTGTCTTTGATTGCGCGGTTTGAGTATATAGTCACTGATTCTGAGCTAGAGGCGCTTGTGCTGGAAAATAATTTAATCAAAGAATATTCCCCTAAATACAATACATTGTTGAAGGACGACAAGACATATCCATACATTAAAGTTACATTGGGAGAAGATTATCCACGTGTTATGATTGTTCGACAGATGAAAAAGGACAAGGCAAAGTATTTTGGACCGTTTACAAATGGAGGAGTAAAGGAGAGTATTGATTTAATCAACAAGTTGTATCAGTTGCGAACATGTAACAGAAAGTTGCCAAAGGATTGCGGTAAGGAGCGCCCTTGCTTAAATTTTCATATTGGTCAATGTTGTGCACCTTGCCAGGGTAATATTACAAAGGAAGATTACACAGAGCGAATTGACAAAGCGATTGATTTTTTAAATGGAAAACAACAGCCAGTTCTTAAAGAACTAAAAGAAAAGATGCAGCAGGCTTCAGAGAAGATGGATTTCGAGGAGGCAATTCGATATCGTGATCTGATTGACAGTGTGAAAAAAGTGAGTGAGACACAGAAAATGTCTGATAACGTGGGTGAGGACAAAGATATTATCGCACTTGCAATTGATGGAAACGAGACCGTTGTGCAAGTATTTTTTCTGCGCAATGGCAAGCTGATTGGCAGGGAACATTTTTATATGACACAGATTGAGGAGCTCACAGCAGATAATATTCTGACAAGCTTTGTCAAACAGTTTTATGCAGGAACGCCGTTTATTCCGCGGGAAATTATGTTACAGGAGCCAATTGCGGATATGGAGTTGGTGGAACGATGGCTGACAAACAGAAAAGGAACAAAAGTTCATATTCGGGTGCCACAGAAAGGGGCGAAGGAACGACTTGTTGATTTGGCAGCAAGAAATGCTCAGCTTGTGTTAAGTCAGGATAGGGAGCGCATTAAGCGCGAGGAAGGCAGAACAATCGGTGCGGTAAAGGAAATTGAAGACCTTCTTGGCATTTGTCCGCTAACACGCATGGAGGCATTTGATATTTCTAATACCAGTGGTTTTGCTAATGTAGGCTCTATGGTTGTGTATGAGAAAGGCAAGCCGAAACGCAGCGATTATCGTAAATTTCGCATGAAAACGGTTGCTGGTCCAGATGATTATGCTTGCATGTATGAAGTTCTAACACGACGTTTTCAGCATGGACTTGACGAGCGAGAGGAAATGATGCTTGATGAGAATAATATTGGAGAGGATTTTGGAAGCTTTACAAAATTTCCAGATTTGCTTCTGATGGATGGCGGACGCGGACAAGTTAATATTGCGTTGCAGGTACTTGACGAGCTTGGGATTAACATTCCAGTTTGTGGTATGGTGAAGGATGACAATCACCATACAAGAGGATTATATTTTAATAATGTTGAATTGCCAATTGATACACACAGTGAGGGGTTTAAGTTAATTACACGCATACAAGACGAAGCGCACCGCTTTGCAATTACTTATCACCGCTCGCTCCGAAGTAAGGCACAGGTACACTCTGTACTTGAAGAAATACCAGGTGTGGGACCTAGCCGTAGAAAAGCATTGATGAAATATTTTAAGTCCATTGAGGAATTGCGCGCGGCAGATGTCGCTAAAATTTCAGAGGTGCCAGGAATTACAACAAATGTTGCGGAGGAAATTTATCGATTTTTTCAGGCCAAGTAAAATCTTAGGAGCGATTCAGAAATATTATGCGCATACGGTACAAATTACTTTTGAACAGTTCCTTAATAAAAAGTATTAATATTTGTCTTTATTTAAGGATTTTTTAACATTTCTTTCCTTATAATAAGCTTGATGATAGCTGAAAAGTTTGAAAGAAAGGGACTATTAGACAAAATAGTTTTTGGGGAAAGAAATTATGTGGTTTGAAATACTAAAAAAGGATTTGGCAAAACAAAAAGGTGTCAATTTTATTTTATTTTTATTTATTACACTGTCAACAATATTTTTTGCCAGTAGTGTCAGCAATATTTGTCTGGTTATGAACGGGCTTGATACATATATGGAATATGCAAATGTTAGTGACGTGATGGCAGTGTTTAGCAAAGGAGAGGAGAACGAAAGATTTGAGGCATGGTTAAATAGCCGTGATGAGGTTACAGAGTATGACCATGAGAAGTTATGTGAGATTAAAGCGGAGGACATCACAATTAAGCGGAAGGATGCAACAGATACGTTGAATACGAATGGAGCAAGCTTGTATCTGGGAAAGATAGGAGGAAAATACGCAAAAGCGCTAGATAATATGGGAAATGAACTAGCGCTTGCGCAAGGAGAGGTTGCAGTCACAGTAGGAATGATGGAAAGAAATGCACTTCATATTGGAGATACACTTGAGTTTCACATTTCTGACCAAACATTTACCTATCAGATTTCAGTGCAAAGCAAAGACATTATGTATGGAAATGAAATGAGTGGAATGACACGATTTATTTTCTGTGAAGAAGACTATGATAAAATGGTGTCAGGCAGCACAAACGGAGGGATTGAAGTATATGGTTTTAATACGACAAACCCAAGAGAAACAATAAATTCTATGAATCAGCAAGCACTTAAATTTCTTGCAAATTCCTTTGAACGCAGTATCTATTCGCTGTTGTATGTGTTTGATATGATTATTACTGCACTGTTGATTGTAATTGGATTTTGCTTGATTTTAATCTCACTTATGATTTTGCGCTTTTCTCTTAGCTTTACGATGGAAGAAAAATATCGAGAGATTGGTGTGATGAAAGCAATAGGAATGCGTGACTTTTCAATACAAAAAATCTATCTTGCCAAGTATTTTGCTGTGGTAGTGGCAGGAACGATTGTGGGATTTTTGATAAGTATTCCAGTTGGTAAAAAAATGATGGAGAGTGTCAGCAAAAATATGGTATTGGGTGACAGCACAGACGCTATTGGTATTAATTTGATTTGCAGTATTGTAGTGATTTTATTTGTGACAGGAATGTGTATTTTATTTACTGGGAAATTGAAAAAAATTTCTGCGATTGAAGCGATACGAAGCGGCGACAAGGGTGAACGTTATCAAAAACGAAAAGGACTTTGTCTTTATAAAAGAAAATATATGGGCACCATTTCCTTTCTTGGATTAAATGACATTCTTTATAATACAAAACGATACCTAGTTTTGTTCTTTACTTTTTGTATTAGTTTTGTGTTGATTACAGTTCCGCTCAATACATTGACAACAATCGAGAGTGATGAGATGACATCTAAGTTTAATTTGGACCCTGACGCAGCGATTTATCTGGAAACAATTGAGGCACAGGGTGACGCTCCTTATCATAATGTAAACGAGCTTGAAAATGCGTTGCACAGAATAGAAAATGAACTAGCAGAGAAAGGGTATCTGGCAAAGCTAAGTGTAGGAGCATTAGTTTTTATAGAATATACCATAGAGGATACAAAAGAAGTGATAAAGCCTCTTTCTAACTATCCGATTGGAGAGAATGGAAGCTTTTGTGAGTATAAGGCGGGCACAGCTCCAAAATTAAAAAATGAGATTGCTTTTTCAAAAAAGATAATGGAGGAAAATAACTTAGAAATTGGAGATTCCATCACTGCAAGAATAGGAGAGAAAGTTCAAGAGTTCATTATTACGGGCTATTATAGTGATTATATGCAGCTTGGCAAAAGTGCTAGGTTAAATCCTGCAATTGATTTGAGTGATAAAATTTTAAGTGGATATTGGAAAGCGACAGTTGAGATGGAGACCGATCTAACACAGCAGGAGTTAGCAATTGTGTTAAAAAAAGAATTTCCCCAATATAATTGGTTAACAGCACAGGAAGCGATTGATGCAAATATTGGTTCTGTTAGGGATACAATGCGTGCAATACAGATTCCAATAACAGCAATGTTGTGTATTTTAATTATGTTGATTTCTCTGTTGATGATGAAATTATTTATTGTGCGGGAAAAAGGACCGCTTGCCATGCTAAAGAGTATAGGGTGGCACAACAAAGCAATTCGCCTGTGGTTAATTATGCGAATGGTGTGGGTAGTAATTTTATCTATGATTATTTCCGTTCCGTTGTCTATAATGTGCAATCAGTTTATACTAAGAAATATTTTTGCAATTATGGGAGCAGAACTTCGCATACAAGTGGACCCAATAAAGGCATATGTTTTATATCCTATCATTTTGCTTGTGGGAATTATGTTTGCAACATATATAGCGACAGGAAGCGTAAAGAGAATCAGTACCAATGATATGAAAATAGCAGAGTAATGTGTAAAGGAGAGTTTGTGATGAGTGTATTGAGAGCAAGAAATCTGTGTAAAACCTATATTGTGAACAGACGGCACAACAATGTGCTTAGAAATGTTAATTTGGAGATTGAAGAAGGTGAAATGGTGGGAGTTATGGGACCTTCTGGATCGGGAAAGACAACATTATTATATACAGTCAGCGGAATGGATACTGCTACGGCAGGCGATATTCAGTTTTTTGGAGAGGAGTTAACAAGATTGTCAGCAGATCAAGTGAGCGATTTGCGCCTAAAACGAATGGGATTTGTGTTCCAGCAAATGTATATGTTAAAAAATCTCTCAATTTATGATAATATTATTTTACCTGCATATCAGGCAGCTTCTAGGAAAGAGCAGCGTAAAGAAATTAACGAGCGAGCAAAAATTTTAATGGCAAAACTTGGTATCAGTGAGGTTGCGGACAACGATATTAGTGAGGTATCTGGTGGGCAGTTACAGAGAGCTTGCATTGCCCGAAGTATGATTAACAATCCCAAAATTATCTTTGCTGATGAGCCGACAGGGGCATTAAATAAACAAAATTCCGAGGAAGTTATGAAGGAGTTAAACAAGCTCAATGAAGATGGAACGACAATTATGATGGTGACACATGATGTGAAAGTGGCTTCTCGATGTGAGCGTGTATTTTATATAGAAGACGGCAATATTCGGGAAGAAAAGCATCTTGGAAAGTACAAGGAAGATATGGCAAGAGAGCGAGAAAGAGAATTGAACAACTGGCTGATGAAGCTTGGATGGTAGGTTTTCGTATGGAATGAGGTAGTGACTGTGTTTGACATTTTAATAGTCGAGGATGAAAAAGAGTTGGCGAGTCTATTAAAAATTTATATAGAAAGAGCAGGTTATACTGTGCGATTAGTGATGTCAGGAGAGGAAGCACTTGATTTTCTAAAAAACAGTACAGCAAAAATGCTGCTTTTAGATATTACGCTACCTGGTCTTGATGGTTTTGCTGTGTGCAGGGAAGTACGTCGAATAGGCAGCATACCAATTTTAATTATTAGTGCACGTGTGGGTAAGGAGGAGCAGCTAAATGGTTTTCGGTTAGGTGCAGATGATTATTTGGAAAAGCCCGTTGATCCAGATTTATTAGTGGCAAAAATTAGTTCGTTTTTTGCACGTATTTATGGGGTATATACAGAGAAAGAGATTATATATTCAGGTAATTTAATGATTGATAAGTCTGCCAGAAAAGTTTATAAGGAAAAGGTATTGGTGGAACTCAATGTCAAGGAGTATGAGTTGCTGTTGATAATGATTGAAAATTCTGGAAAGACGCTTGATAAAGATTTTTTGTTTTACAAAATTTGGGGAGTCGACAGTTTTAGTGAGAATCAAACATTGACAGTACATATCAATATGCTGCGCAATAAAATTGAGGAGAATCCAAAGAAGCCATTGCATATTAAGACTGTATGGGGAGTAGGATATCGCTATGAAGAACTATAATAGCCTTATTATTTTTTCTCTCTTGTTTTATTTTACAATGGCAGTTTGTATCGGTGTTTTACTGCTTATTAGCACAGAAAAAAATGAAAAATACTATAAAGTGGAGATAAACCGAATAATGGCAGAGATAAAACAGCCAGAAGATTTGGATAAAATTAACTGGGAACAGTATCGTGAGATTTGGTCGGTTTCATATCTTTCAGATTCTGAAATGGATACAGAGAAAATACTAGATTTTTATGACGAAAAGAATAAAAAATCTAGTATGATTGTTCCTTTGATAGGTGATAAAAACGATATTCAGGGATTTTTGCGGTTTGATTATCAAAAGAGCAGAAATATAAAACAGTATCTTTTTTGGATAGAGGGGATACTCTTTTTGATGGAATTTTTTCTGGTGGCAGTCTTACTCTATTTAAAAAAACATTTGATACAGCCTTTTTATCGAATGGAAGATATGACTTATGAGTTGTCAAAAGGAAACTTGCAAGGGGAAGTGAAGGCAGAGAGAAATCAGTATTTTAATAGATTTCTTTGGGGGCTGAATGGATTGCGAGATGAACTAAAAGTGAGTCGCAAGCGGGAATTAGAATTACAGAGAGAAAGAAAACTTCTTTTACTTTCTCTGTCACATGATATAAAAACACCACTCAATATGATAAAATTATATACAAAGGCGTTGATAGATGGCATATATGATACCGATGCAGGGCGATTAAATACGTATTGTCAGATAGGAGAAAAGGCAGAGCAGATTGAAAGCTTTGTCCGTGAGATTGTAAAGGCTTCTAAGGAGGATATTGTTTCTATTGAGGTGGAAAAAGGAGAGTTTTACCTAAAAGAACTGGTGCAATGGATAGAACAATTTTACGGAGAAAAGTGCGCATTGCGCAAATGTAATTTGTCTGTTGGAAGCTATCAAAATCGGATATTGCAAGGAGATTTAAATCGATTATTTGAAGTGTTTGAAAATCTTTTGACGAACGCTTTTAAATATGGAGATGGGCGTTTTATAAAACTTACGTTTTACGAGGAGGATTATTGTCAACTAATCAAAGTATATAATACAGGGGAGGTGGTTTCTGAAAAGGATTTTGTACATCTGTTTGACAGTTTTTTTCGCGGGGAGAATACAAGAGGACAGCAGGGGAATGGCCTAGGGCTATATATCTGTAGTGAGATAATGCACAAGATGAACGGAGAGATTTTTGCTGTGTGTGAGACAGAAGGAATGGCATTTGTTGTCGTTTTGCCAATATAAAGAGATACTAGATGCTTTAAAAGACAGCGGTTCTATGCGATATTTTCATTGATTTCGCACGGAAAGCTGGAATTTTTTGGTACATAAATGATTATAGGAAAAGAGGGAAAAAATGAAAGAATACAAATTTTATGGTTGGGAGCAAGCGGATACTCCGTCAGTGACAGAACAATATGCAGGAATTAAGACGCCAATAGACTTATATGATGCGCTGTCAAAAATTTGGTGTGCTGATACCTGTGCACCCAGAATGCGTGCGAACTGGACACCGGAGAATAAAACACTCGGGCAGTGCTCCATTACAGCATTTCTGGCACAGGATATCTTTGGTGGGAAGGTATATGGAATTTTAAGACCTGACGGAAATTATCATTGTTATAATGTTGCTGGTGGTCGTTGTTTTGACTTGACCAGTGAGCAGTTTGGCGACGAAGTTTTAAATTATGAAAACAATCCCGAGCAATCACGCGAAGTGCATTTTGCAAAGGAGGAGAAACGCCAGCGGTATGAGTATTTAAAGAAAATGCTTCTCCTGATGGAATCGTGACAAAAACTGTCGTGTGCGTTCTTCCTTTGGATTTTCTATCACATCTTTGGGCGTCCCTTGTTCCAGAATTATTCCGTCGTCCATAAAGATAACATAATCTGCTACATCTCGCGCAAATGCCATTTCATGTGTGACAATAATCATGGTGGTTTCCTTTGCAGCAAGTTCTTGAATCACATGTAGAACTTCGCCTGTCAGTTCTGGATCGAGCGCGGAAGTTGGCTCATCAAAGCACAGGATATCGGGTGTGAGTGCCAGTGCACGTGCAATTGCAACACGCTGGCATTGACCACCCGAAAGTTGGTGTGGATAGTTTTCCATACGGTCGGCAAGTCCCATTTGATTTAGTAGTTCTTTTGCTTGCAGTTCAATTTCGAGCAGTCTTTCTTTTTTGTGTGTTTTAAAGTCAGGTGCTTCCTTTGCAAGTAACTGTCCTGCCAGCATAACATTTTGCAGCGCAGTGTACTGTGGAAATAGATTGAACGATTGAAATACAAGACCAAAATGCAAACGTTTCCGGCGAATTTCACTTTCTTTTGCTGTGGATGGGTCGTCAGAGTCAAAAAGCGTTTCTCCGTTTACACGAATAACGCCGCTGTCTGGTTTTTCCAAAAAGTTTAGGCAGCGCAGAAGTGTTGTCTTACCGCTTCCAGAAGAGCCAATAATGGATACCGTCTGCCCTTTTTCCATCGAGAAGCTGATATCTTTTAGAACTTGTGTCTTTTCAAATGTTTTCTGAATGTGTTGTACTTCTAAGACAGCCATGTTAATTCCCCCTTATTTAAAGTAATCTAATCGTTTTTCAAGATATCCCAAAAGAGTGGTGAGAATACCATTCCAGATTAGATAATAGACCGCAGTAAAAAACAGTGGCCAGATCGCGCCGGAAATTCCCTGTGAACCTTTTAGAAAAGACTGCCCTGCCCAGATTATTTCCTGCAAGGCAATAATGCGGGCAAGAGAAGTATCTTTTACCAGTGTAATAATTTCATTGGACATTGGCGGAACAATTCGTTTTATCATTTGAAGCAGTTTGACCTTGACAAAAATTTGTGTTTTGGTCATGCCAAGCACAAGACCAGCTTCTGTCTGACCAACGGGAATGGATTGGATGCCGCCGCGATAAATTTCAGAAAAATAACATGCATAGTTTAAAATGAAGGAAAAGCTGGCCGCTAGAAAACGGCCGCTTTCCCCACCGCCCCAGATAGGGTTGTGCAATACCAGTCCTGGAAAATAATAAATAATCAGCAATTGGATCATAAGGGGCGTTCCCCGAATAATCCACACAAGAAATCTTGAGAGATATTTTATCGGTCTAAAATGGGACATAGAGCCAAGCGCAATGAGCAGACCAAGCGGAAATGCGCCAATGAGTGTGACAAAAAACAGCTTTAAAGTTTGTAGAAAACCAATATTTAATGAACGGATAACAATTGGAAATTGTTCGATGATCAGTTGCATAAAAATCTCCATTCCGCCGCCTTTCAGTTGGCGGCACAAATAGTAATGAAAGTTTTCCAAATCTCTACTTTTTG
>ERZ808041.172-NODE-172-length-69063-cov-9.723625_pt1 | contig 69063 bp, 60 predicted proteins | sample MGYA00380192_ERZ808041 | MGnify/ENA primary metagenome ERZ808041 (study PRJEB31490, sample SAMN06133412) | mouse gut metagenome | isolation source: Z1_1 | host: mice | place: China: Chengdu | collected 2015-05 ...
CTGCCTAATGCCCAGTTATAAGCAAATCTGGCGGTATTTGCATATTGGAATAATTTCGTCTTCTGTTTGTTGTTTGGCAGTAACATTACTCGAATTGTTTTTATCATTGTTTTCTTCACACCCTCTATAAGCTCTTTTACAAGATTTCCTGCTTTATTCGCTCGTTTTCCTTGTAATTTACAACGGAATACAGTTATTATTTGTACGAAATCTTCAACAAGTTCTTGCTATTCTGATTTTTCAGTGTTGTCAATTATTTCTATATCACAATGATATAAACTAGCAATATATTCTACAATGAATGGGTATGGCTGAACTGTTACATTTATTCCAGAACCTATGTCACTGATTATTTCAAATGTTTTGCCTTGTGCAGTAAGATACAATTTCATATTCTCTATTTGCCGTTCCAGGTCATCTTTTTGCTTATTGCTTGAAACCCTGCAATAGCCTATTACAAGTCTGTCTAAATTAGGTTTTATGTTCATAACTTGATTTAACTGTTCCTGTGAATAATATCTGTATCTTAGAAGTATGATGTGGGTGAAGTTTACCATTATTATCCCAATTTCTTAATGTTTGTGCTGATACTCCTAATATTTTTTGAAAACTCATTGATAGAATCGTATTTACTCATAATTAAAAATTCCTTATAATGTTTGTATTTTATACTATCAATAAAAGTTGTAAAAGGTCAACACTTATTTATAAGTTTTATAAGATTATTTTATCAGCTACCATATCTCCTATTTTATAAATGAAAAACAGTTTTTAGTATTGTATCCTTGACAAGTATTTCTTTGGCAAGTTTGCGGTATTGTTCTTCGTGAAGATAGGTGTGGCGGAATGGTTTGATGGAAGGTGCAAGATCGATTGCCTTGATATAATCTTCCACATTGAGATTGAGGGTTGTAACATAGTTCCAAAATCCAGTATCCGTGAAGACTGTGTTTATGCGTTTGAAACGGTGATCTTGTACTTTGCTCATAAGATAGGTTGCAATGCCAACCTGAACCCCATGCAATTGTGGTGCCTCTAGTATTTTATCCAAAGCGTGTGAGATGAGATGTTCACTTCCGCTTGTAGGCGCACTGCTGCCTGCAATCTCATTTGCGATACCGCTCATGGCGAGAGAGTCAAGAAGTTCCTTTAGAAATAGGTTGTCCTGAATGCTGTCAAACGGTGTGCGCACAAAGCTGTTCACCGCTTTCTTGGCAATCATAAGGGCAAAATCATTGACTTGTGTGACTCCGTGCGCTTCTTCAAACCTCCAGTCATACAGCGCAGTAATTTTGGATACCATGTCGCCAATGCCAGAGTACAGAAATTTTTCAGGTGCGCTTTTGATAACAGCAGTGTCCGCGATAATGCCAAATGCTAGACGCGCAGGAACGGAATTTCTTCGGCCATTGACGATTAAGGAAGCGCTGGCACTGGAAAATCCGTCGCTGGAAGCTGATGTGGGAACACTGATAAAAGGCAGTTTGCGCAGAAAGCCAATATACTTGGCAGCATCAATCACTTTGCCGCCGCCAAGACCAATGACAGCCTGTGTAGCGTTTGGTAATCCGAATGCCAGTTTGATGATATCATCAATGTTGATAGTATCCAGCTCACAGTATTCTAGCACTTCAATATTGGATTCCCGCAGAGACTCTAATACTCTGCCGCCAAACATATCAATCAGCCCATTTCCAAAGTAAATGACTATTTTCTGGAAATTGCATTCGCTCAAAGATGTGCCAATTTCGTTTAATGCATTTGGTTCTACTTTTAATATTGTGGGGATTGCAATGTGATTTGCGTTAAATTTGTTCATTTGATATTACCTTTCTGAAGCGATTTGAATAAAATCGCTGTCCTTTCAAAATTGATATCCATATTATATAAAATGTAGTTGTGTTTGTCAAAGCGGTTGTGTTGTTCATTCGTATAAAGTAACATGTAGTGTTACTGTTCACTTCGTTCCAGTAACAAGTAAAAATCCATGCAAAATTTGCTTTGCAAATGGATTTTTACTCGCTGCTGGTACGTTTTCTCACGGACTTAGCAGTAAATGCTAAGTCCTTCTAAACAGTAACATGTAGTTACCAATTTTGTAGAATTATAGATAAAAAAAGGAATTTTCAAATTCGTGTGGAATATATAAATATAGAATCATTTTGTGAATGAAACACAAAGCGGGGGTTTTATTATGACAATACGAGAAAACCTTGAACAGTGGGAAAGTGAGTATTTAAGTCCATTTGCCACACTCAGTATCCGGTCAAAGGGCAGAAAGCGCAAGGAGGATGAATGTGACATTCGTCCTGTATTTCAGCGAGACAGGGACAGGATATTGCATTCTAAATCGTTTCGGCGCCTCAAAGATAAGACACAGGTTTTTTTGTCACCGGAAGGGGACCATTATCGAACAAGACTTACGCACACGCTTGAGGTGTCACAGAATGCGCGCACAATTGCAAGGGCGCTTCAACTAAATGAGGAGTTGGTTGAGGCGATTGCTTTAGGGCATGATTTGGGCCATACGCCTTTTGGACATGCTGGGGAGCGTGCACTTAATGAAATCTGTCCCTTTGGATTTCGGCACAATGAACAGAGTGTGCGCACGGTGGAGCTTCTCGAAAAGGATGGGGAGGGACTGAATCTTACATGGGAAGTGCGAGATGGAATACGAAACCATCAGACTTCGAGTATGCCATCTACGCTTGAGGGAAAAGTAGTGCGTTTTTCTGATAAAATTGCATATACATATCACGATATGGATGATGCTGTCAGAGCAGGGATTTTAAAAGAGCGAGATATCCCACGAGAAATCGGGGAGCTTATCGGATATAGTCCAAGAGAGCGACTCAATAATTTTATACATGATATTGTGACACAGAGTAAGGGAACAAGCGACGTGCGTATGTCAGATGATGTGGAGCTTGGCATGCGTAATTTAAGACAGTTTATGTATGACAAAGTGTATCGTAATCCAGTGGCAAAGTGTGAGGAGGACAAAGCGGTTTCACTGGTTAAGACTTTGTACGAATACTATATGAGACATACAGATGCATTGCCTAAATTTTTTGTGGAGTTGGGATTTCAAGGAGAGCCGCGGGAAAAGGTGGTATGTGATTATATTAGCTCTATGACAGACCGCTTTGCGATTTCCTTGTACGAAGAATTGTATATCCCTAAGTTTTGGATGAGATATTAGAATTGCAAAAAAGAAAGAGAGTTGGATATGGATGTATTATCCAGAGGAATTAGTTGAGGAAGTCAGACAGAAAAGTGATATTGTTGATGTGATTTCCAGCTATGTGTCACTGCAGAAAAAGGGCAGCAATTATATGTGCTGTTGCCCTTTTCACGGGGAAAAGACACCCTCCTTTTCTGTGAATCGCTCACGGCAGATTTATAAATGTTTTGGCTGCGGTGAAGGCGGAAATGCGCTTACATTTGTGATGAAATATGAGAATTGTACTTTTCCTGAAGCGATGAAAATATTGGCGGAAAGGGCTGGTATAGAGCTTCCACAGCCAGAGTATTCCGAGGAGGCAAGACGGCGTGAAAGCCGTAGACAGAGACTTTTTGAGGTCAATAAGGAGGCGGCAAAGTTTTATTATATTATGCTTCGCGGTGAGCGGGGCAGCAGAGCAAAGGAATATTTGGACAAGCGTCGGCTTTCTGAAGAAACTTGCAAAAATTTTGGACTGGGATACGCGCCGACAAGGGGAGAGGAGCTGTTGGCTTATCTGCATCAAAAGGGATTTACGGATGATTTGATTCGTGATGTGGGACTAGCTAAGATTGATGAGCGCAGGGGAACAACAACACAATTTTGGAACAGGGTTATGTTTCCAATACAAGATATCAATCACCGCGTGATAGGGTTTGGTGGTCGTATTATGGACAGTGAGGAGAACGGCCCTAAATATTTAAACTCGCCGGAGACAGAGATTTTTGACAAGAGCAGAAATTTATATGGAATGAACTATGCGCGTACTGCCAGAACTGGGAATATAATATTGTGTGAGGGATATATGGATGTAATCAGTATGCATCAGGCAGGATTTACGCAGGCGGTGGCCTCGCTTGGAACGGCATTCACACCAGGTCAGGCAGGACTGATAAAGAAATATACCCGAGAGGTGTTGCTGGCATACGATAGTGATGGGGCAGGTGTAAAGGCGGCGCTTCGCGCGATTCGGATTCTGCGGGATGCAGGAATGTCTGGCAGGATTATCAATATGTCACCGTACAAAGACCCAGATGAATTTATGAAGAATCTTGGGCAGGCGGCATTTCAGGAGCGCATGGACAATGCAGAGAACGCATTTTTGTTTGAAATTCGGATGCTAGAGCGGGAGTTTGACTTAAATGACCCAGAGGGAAAGACAAATTTTCACAGTCAGATTGCCAGAAAACTTTGTGATTTCGGTGAGGATGTGGAACGGGAAAACTATCTGGAGGCCGTGGCGCAGAAATATCATATTGGCTTTGACAATCTTAGAAAGCTCGTGGTGAATATGGCTGCAAAGACCGGTGGTTATGCGGTGCAGATAGAGCGTCCAAAGTCTGGGATACAGAGCAAAAACAAGAATACTCCTGAGGAGAATGCCAAGAGATCACAGCGGTTGTTGCTGACGTGGCTTACGGATTATCCGCAACTTTACCTCAAAATTAAAGGGTATCTCTCCGCGGAGGATTTTACTGTAGAGTTGTATAGCAGGGTGGCAAAACGTATGTTTGAAGATATTGAAAAAAATACGTTTAATCCTGCGGGTATTATTAGTATGTTTGAGGAGGAGAAGGATCAGAGTGAGGCGGCTTCTCTGTTTACAACAAACCTTCCAGAATTAGAAAGTGAACAGGAAAAGGAAAAAGCCTTTCATGATATTCTTGTGAGTGTGAAAAAAAATAGCTATGAGTACTATGCTGCCCGATCTGGCGCGGATTTATCGGCGCTCAGCAAAGTGATTGAGGGCAAAAAAGCGCTGGAAGAACTTAGCAAAACGCATATTTCTTTAAATTAAGGATAAAAATAATATGGTATGGAGGATTGACCAGAATGGATGAAAACACACAAGCAAAATTTGATGCGAAATTAAAGGAGCTGCTAGCGGTTGCAAAGAAAAAGAAAAACGTGCTGGAATATCAGGAAATCAACGATTTTTTTAAGGATATGCCGCTTGAGGAGGAGCAGTTTGAGCGAATCTTAGAGCTTCTTGAACAGAACAATGTCGATGTGCTGCGCATTACGGATGATGACGATGATTTGCCAGATGATGATTTGCTTTTGGTGGACGACGAAGAGATGGATATGGAAAATATCGATCTCACTGTGCCGGATGGTGTTGGAATAGAGGACCCTGTTAGGATGTACCTCAAAGAGATTGGAAAAGTGCCACTTTTGAGTGCGGATGAGGAGATTGAGCTTGCAAAGAAGATGGAACTTGGTGATGAGGAGGCAAAAAAGCGGCTTGCTGAGGCCAATCTCCGTCTGGTGGTGAGCATTGCCAAACGGTATGTTGGGCGCGGTATGTTGTTCTTAGATTTGATTCAGGAGGGAAATCTAGGATTGATTAAGGCAGTAGAGAAATTTGATTATAGAAAGGGCTACAAATTTTCTACGTATGCGACTTGGTGGATACGCCAGGCAATCACGAGGGCAATTGCAGATCAGGCAAGAACAATCCGAATCCCTGTTCATATGGTTGAGACAATTAATAAACTGATTCGTGTGAGTAGACAATTGCTTCAGGAACTTGGACGGGAACCGACCCCAGAGGAGATTGCAAAAGAGATGAATATGCCAGAGGAGCGTGTGCGTGAAATCCTAAAAATTTCTCAGGAGCCAGTCTCTTTGGAGACGCCAATAGGTGAGGAGGAAGACAGTCATCTAGGAGATTTTATTCAGGATGATAATGTTCCTGTTCCGGCGGATGCCGCTGCATTTACGCTGTTGAAGGAGCAGTTGGTCGAAGTGCTTGACACGTTAACGGACAGAGAACAGAAGGTTCTCAGACTTCGTTTTGGGCTGGATGACGGAAGAGCACGCACGCTTGAGGAAGTCGGTAAAGAGTTCAACGTCACCAGAGAACGTATCAGACAGATTGAGGCAAAGGCACTCAGAAAATTACGTCATCCTTCAAGAAGCCGCAAACTTAAGGATTTTTTGGATTAGGAGATTATAGATGCTATTATCGGATAGAATGAGGGCTGTGGCTGAACTTGTGCAGCCCTGTAAAAGTATCGCTGATGTAGGCTGCGATCACGGTTATATCGCAATGGAGCTTGTCAGAAGCAACGTTTGTAGACATGTGATTGCAATGGATATTAACAGCGGACCTTTGGACAGGGCAAAACAGAATATTGTTGAGTACGATATGCAGGATTATATAGAGACCCGACTTTCCGATGGTGTCAGTGCATTGCAAAGGGGCGAGGCAGAGGGAATCATCTGTGCTGGTATGGGCGGCAGGCTGGTCCTCTCTATACTTGAACAGGGAAAAGAGCTGGTTAGCAGCATGAAACAGGTGATATTACAACCCCAGTCGGAATTGGCTGAGGTGCGTGGTTATCTGCGAAAAAAAGGCTATTTAATTGACAAGGAAGATTTGGTCTATGAAGATGGAAAATATTATCCGATGATGCGTGCGCTGCCAGGAGCATTTGGTAGACTTGAGTGGCAGATTGGTGGACATTTGGAGCAGAAATGCAAAAAGAGCGGCGCGTACAGAAATGGGATTCCAGCTTATCGGCAACCATTTACAATATCCGAGATATCAATAGAGGAAGTACAGCGGCTTACAAGAGTTCAGGATACATACGGCCCATATCTGTTGACAATGGCGCATCCGATATTAAAAAGATATCTACTATGGCAGAAGAGAAATTTGGAGAACATTCGAGAAAATCTGTTGCGCCAAGAACAGACGACGGACAGACAACAATCGCGTGTGGCAGAGCTTGACGAGAAACTGAGTGATATTGTGTTTTGCTTGTATTGTTATTTTAAATAATATCCAATCTATCATGGAGAAATGCTATGAAATGTTTTGAGATAATAGAACAATTAGAATTACATTCCCCAGCCTCCTACGCGGAAGAGTGGGATAATATTGGTCTGCTGGTGGGTAGACGTGATAAGGAAGTTAAAACGATTTATATTGCGTTGGATGCGACAGATGATGTGATTGAGGAAGCAGTTTCCCTTGGGGCGGATATGCTGCTCACACATCATCCACTCATCTTTAAAAAGATGAGCAGAATTACTACCGATGATTTTATTGGCCGACGCGTTTATGAACTAATTAGGAATGATATTAGTTATTTTGCAATGCACACCAATTTTGATGTGATGGGCATGGCGGATGCAGCGGCAGATGAACTGTTTTTACAGGAGAGACAAGTGCTGAATGTCACTTATGAGGATGATATTTCTAAGGAAGGCTGTGGCAGAGCAGGATGTCTTAAAGCGCGTATGAGCGTGGCGGATCTTGCAGAGTTTGTCAAGCAGAAGTTCCATGTGCCGAATGTCAGAGTTTTTGGGGATCTGGGTGATATTGCCAAAAAGGTCGCGGTGATGCCTGGATCTGGCGGCGCTTATATTAAGGATGCGATAAATGCAGGTGTGGATGTGATGATAACCGGCGATATTGATCATCATGAAGGAATCGATGCGGTGGCACAAGGTATCACTGTGATTGATGCGGGGCACTATGGTATTGAAAAACTGTTTGTCTCTTATATGGAGGAGTTTATCAAAAGAGAACTGCCTGAATTGACAATCTATAAAGCAGAAATAAAAGAGCCTTTCGTGGTGGTGTAGGAGAGGAGGATAATGAATGGATGGAAGTAAACAGAGCTTTCAAGTGACAGTGAATGGAAAGAGCAGAGAGTATCCAGTAGGTATTACCTTTGGCGAGGTGGCCAGTGTGTATCAAAAAGATTATCCATATCCGATTGCGCTGGCGGTTAGAAATGGAAAGATTAAGGAATTATTCAAAAAGGTTGATCAGGACTGCACTATAGAGTTTTTGACACTGGCAGATGACACTGGGCACAAAACTTATAACCGAACAGCGACCATTATCTTAATGAAAGCGATCAATGATGTGGTTGGAGCAGATAAGATTGAAAAGATTAAGATGGAGTTTGCGATTGGAAATGGATATTACTGTGCGAAAAAAGGAGATTTTGTATTCACAGATGAGATCGTTGGCAAAATCAAGGCAAAGATGCAGGAATACATAGATAAAGATTATTGCATTATTAAAAAGTCCATGCCAATTGACGAGGCAAATGCTCTTTTTGCGCAGCAAAAGATGTCAGACAAAGTAAGTCTGTTTCGCTACAGGGGAAGTTCTAGCGTCAATGTCTATAATCTTGATGGATATTATGATTATTATTATGGATATATGCTGCCGAGTACGGGATATGTGCGATGGTTTGATTTGCAGAGGTATGAAGACGGGATTATACTGATATTGCCAAACAGGAGTAATCCTACAACATTGGAGGCGTTCAAACCATTTCCCAAATTATTTAAGTCTATGGAAATCTCTGTAGATTGGGGAGAGAAACTAGGTGTTGACACGGTGAGCGACCTCAATGACGAGATACGAAAAGGAAGATTTAATGAGCTAGTGCTTGTGCAGGAGGCGCTGCAAGAGCGCAGAATCAGTGAGATTGCATCGGAAATTGTATCGCGTGGTGGTATTAAATTTGTGATGATTGCAGGGCCTTCCTCGTCAGGAAAAACAACCTTTTCTCACAGATTGTCTGTACAGTTGCGCACACATGGATTGACGCCGCATCCAATTGCTGCGGATGACTATTTTGTAGACCGAGAAAACACACCCAAACAGCCCAATGGAGACTATGATTTTGAGTGTCTGGAAGCTATTGATACACAGAAGTTTAATGATGATATGTGCGCATTGTTAGAGGGAAAACGGGTTGAGCTGCCAACATTTAATTTTGTGACTGGTAAACGTGAGTACAGGGGGAATTTTAAGCAGCTTGGTCCTGATGATATCCTTGTTATAGAAGGAATACATGGGCTGAATGACAAAATGTCCTATGCACTGCCTGCTGATAGCAAATATAAGATTTATATTAGCGCACTCACTACGCTAAATATAGATGAACATAACCGAATCCCGACTACAGATGGACGATTGCTTCGGCGTCTGGTGCGGGATGCAAGAACGCGAGGCGCCACAGCCAAACGCACAGTGCAGATGTGGCCTTCTGTGCGAAAGGGAGAGACAGAGAATATCTTTCCTTTTCAGGAGAGTGCAGATGCCATGTTTAACTCTGCGCTTATCTATGAACTTGCGGTCTTAAAACCATATGCGGAACCCTTGCTCTACAGTATAGAGAAGGGAGAGCCTGAATACTTTGAGGCGGTGCGCTTGCTGAAGTTCTTAAGTTATTTCCTTGGGGTAGGAATAGAGGAGCTTCCCAAAAATTCTATTGTGCGGGAGTTCGTCGGCGGAAGTTGTTTTAAGGTTTAATAGATTTGGAATAAATGCTTGAAAAAGTGAGTGAAGCATTATATAATAATACGGCAACTGCAGTAAATGATCGCGGCTTATCGGGGTTTCCGGTAAGGTGAGGAAAGTCCGGGCTTCACAGGGCAGGATGCCGGATAACGTCCGGTGGAGGCGACTCTAAGGCGAGTGCAACAGAAATATACCGCCAAAATGGGAGTTTTGTTCCATTTTGGTAAGGGTGGAAAGGCAGTGTAAGAGACTACCGTGTGGCTGGTAACAGCCACAGCCATGTAAACCCCATCCGAAGCAAGACCAAACAGGGAACAATAGACTTGCCCGGTCTGTTTCCAGGTAGGTCGCTTGAGGCTGATGGCAACGTCAGTCCTAGATAGATGATCATTCGTGCTGCGATGTAGCACTGACATAACCCGGCTTATCGCTGCGGTTGCTAAAAACGAACACTATACTTTGGCAGGAATTGTCAGGGTATTGTTGTAATAAAATGATTGGAAGAATGGAAGTTTTATGTTAAACTATGTAAGCAATAATTTACAAAGAGTGAACAATGCAAAAATGAACAAAAGTTTAATTAGGAGTACAGAAATGCGAGAAAATAAGAAGAAAATATTATATGTTGTGGTAGCTGTAACAGCAATCGTTACATTAGTTTATCTGGGGCTTGCATTATTTTTCACCAAACATTTTTATTTCAATACCTTTATTAATGGAGAAAATTATTCTGCAGGCTCAGTCAACAGTGCACAAAATCTTGTCTTGGACACATCGAATCATTATACACTGACAATTAATGGCAGAGATGGTCTTACAGACACAATCACGTCCGCTGATATTGGATTGAAACTAGAGTTTGGAGAAGAGTTTCATGATATTATTGAGGCACAAGACGCTTTTCGGTGGCCAGTCTCTCTATTTACAAAGTCAGAGTATACCGTTGACACAATGGTTACATATTCAGAGGAAGCGTTTGACAACAAGATTGACACACTCTGCTTTTTTGAGCAGGAAAATATTAGACAGCCAAAAAATGCCTATCTGAGTGATTACACAGAGGAAGGGTATCAGATTATCCCAGAGGATAAAGGAACTGTGCCAATTCGCACAAAAATTTATAATGCGGTGAAAGAGTCTGTAGAAATTCTTGCTGATTCGGTGGACCTTGACGAGAAGGAATGCTATACCAATGCAGCAATTGTTGCAGAGGACCGCGCACTGCAAAAGGAGTGTGATGCGCTGAATCAGTTGACAGGTGTCAAGATTACCTATACCTTTGGAGAGGATACAGAAATATTAGATGGAAGTATTATCAAAGATTGGCTGGTAACAGACGAAGGGAAACTAGATATTGACCCTGATTTGGTAAGAGAGTATGTCAATGCACTTTCCAAAAAGTATGATACATGGGGAAAGAAGCGCGAGTTCAAGACGACAGGTGGAGAGACAATTACAATCTCAGAAGGTGCATATGGTTGGTGGATGAATCGCGCAGCGGAAGCAGAGGCTTTAGTTGAGCTAATTAGAAGTGGCAAGAGTGAGGAGAGAACACCGCTGTATCGTGCCCAAGCAGCACAGTACGGAGAGGATGATATTGGGGACAGCTATGTGGAGATTGATCTCACAAGTCAACATTTATGGGTTTATAAAGATGGTCAGTTGGTGGAAGAAACTGATTTCGTATCTGGAAATGTAAGCAGAGGTTACAATACACCAGTGGGTATTTATGGAATTACATACAAGGAGCGCAACACGACTCTTAGAGGAGCAAATTATGCTTCCAAGGTAAGTTTCTGGATGCCATTTAATGGAAATGTGGGAATGCATGATGCGTCTTGGAGAAGTTCTTTCGGCGCAAATATTTATTTGACGAATGGTTCGCATGGCTGTGTGAATCTTCCCTCAAAAAAGGCGGAGGCAATCTATGGATATGTGGAGCAGGGAGAGCCAGTTATTGTCTATGGTGGTCAAGTTTCTGTGCCTAGGACAGAAGGAAAACAGGAACAACCGGAAGTGACTGTTCCAGAAGAAAGTATTACCCCTGAATTGACTCCAGAACAGCAGATACAGATGCTGATTGAAGCAGGGGTGCTAAATCCTGATGGAACTCCTGTTCAGCAGCCAGAAGGAGTTTTGCCAGAAGTTCCAACAGAAAATCCAGTAGAAACACCGCAGGAGATTCCAGCAGAAAATTTAGAGTCAATGCCACAAGAAGTTCCAGCGGAAAATCCAGAAGCAATACCACAGGAGGTTCCTGTGGAAAATCCGGCTCAAGTACCACAGGAGATTCCAGCACAAAATTTGGCAGAAAATCCAGTAGGAACATCACAGGAGATTATAGGAGATGCCCAATAGTTCCAGAAGTATAATGAGAGCTTTGGTTTGGCATAATGAATAGGGATAGAAAGAAAAAAATGTCCGACAAACATCTGAGAATACAGATGTTTGTCGGAATGATGGCAGGCGTGCTGATAACAGCGCTATTTTACAAGCCATTTTGTTACGAGATTGTATTGTGTGTATCCCAGACTGCGGCGGAGAGGGCGGCGGATGTTGCCAGTTTTCACGCAGTGTCTGGATATGGACTGGAGGCAGAAGATATGGTTATGCAGGTAGTTTATCAGTTAGCACGGCGGAGTGTCGTCAAAGTGGTTGTGAAAGATTTTACAGGAAATGGTATTATCTGGAAAATTGATGATGAGATTGTTATTGTATCGAACAAACACCTTTTGGGAAAAGATGTCAGGGCAGAAATTGTTTTTTGCAATGGGGAGACAGTTTATGCAGACATTATAGGATATTCTCAGCAGTATGATATAGGATTTGCTAGAATTGCAGAGACTGCTGTATCAAACAGTGTTTTGCGGGAGATTTACGAAGCGGTACCTGTTTTGTATGAGGTGGATTCAGAAGAGAAAAGAGAAGTGTTTGCGCAGAATTGGGCAGGAAAGCGTATTCTGCAGACAGGGGCAGCAGCCGGTCAAAGGGTTGCTGATTTTTCTTTAGGGACGGTTAGGGGGATTCGATTTGTGCCGTTGTTCAATACAATGGTATTGGAGACAGATTGTTTTTCTAGGGCAGGAATGTCTGGCGGTGGTGTGTTTGAGGAAAATGGAAGACTGTTGGGCATGATTTCTGGAGGGGATGTGCCAGAGAATGCAGGGCAGAGAGAGGCGGAAGTGACGTATAGTATTCCGCCAGCGCTAATTGCGGCAGAGTATGAAATGCTAATTCAAAGTGTACAATAAAGTGTATAATAGAGGTACAAAACATTGGTAAAACCAGAAGGAAATAAAAGAATTTCAAAAGTAGATGCCTATCTAAATTGTGCGGAAAATTTTGCATATCGCAGTACTTGTATTAAAAGGAAGTACGGTGCGGTTATTGTCAAGGATGATGCAGTGATTTCAACGGGGTATAATGGTTCTCCTAGAGGATTTGAAAATTGCTGTGATATTGGGGACTGTCCGCGCATACGAATGGACATGCACCAAGGGGAAGGCTATGCGGTTTGTCGGGCAGTTCATGCAGAGGCAAATGCATTGCTAAATTGTTCTAGGGAACAGACCCTAGGGGCGGATTTGTATTTGGCGGGAATTAATCCAGGCGACTTGTCAGTGCACAAAGCAAAACCCTGTCCGTTGTGTGCGCGCATGATTATTCAGGCAGGTATCCGTAAAGTATATCTTAGAAGAGGCGAGGGTGCGGATAATTATGAGGAGATTCCAGCAGCAGAACTTGTATGGCACACTGATTTTTAATGTTACAGTTTAGCAAAGCTGAAGTGTAATTTTTTAGTAACAGTTCAGCTTTGCTGAACTGTTACATTTTTTAATTGAATTTTTATAGGTTCATTATAGCAGAATCAATCAATATATGATATGATAAAAAATTAGAGATAATAAATGATTGAGGAGGTTATAGAAAATGACAAAAATAGATATCTTTTCGGGTTTCTTAGGAGCTGGAAAAACAACGCTTATTAAAAAGCTTTTAAAGGAAGCATTGGATGCGTCCAAGGTTGTTTTGATTGAAAATGAGTTTGGTGAGATTGGGATTGACGGTGGTTTCTTAAAAGAAGCTGGTGTTGAAATCAAGGAGATGAATTCAGGCTGTATTTGCTGTTCCTTGGTAGGAGATTTTGGCAGCTCTTTAAAAGAAGTAATTGAGACATATCACCCAGAGCGGATATTAATCGAGCCTTCTGGTGTTGGGAAACTTTCTGATGTTATGAAAGCGGTACAAAATGTGGACACGGATGCGGAAGTGGAGCTGAACAGCGCAGTGGTGGTTGTCGATGCCAATAAATGCAAGATGTATGCGAAAAATTTTGGAGAGTTTTTCTTGAATCAGATCGCGCACGCAGGTACAATTATACTCAGCAGAACTGCGGACATTAGCGAGAGCAAATTGAATACTGCGCTGGAGATTATTCGAGCGCACAATGACAAAGCGACAATTATCACAACACCTTGGGATGCGCTTGATGGAAAGAAGATTCTCGAAACAATAGAGAATGCAAAGGATTTAGAGGCGGAGCTTATGGCGGAAGTGGCAAAACTTCATGAGGAGCATCACCATCATGACCATGATCACGAACATCACCATGAACATCATGAAGACCACGATCACGAACCTCATGATCATGAAGACCACGATCACGAGCATCACCATGACCATGATCATCATGAACATGGAGACGACTGTACTTGTGGCTGTCATGACCATGATCATCATCACCATCATGCAGATGATATTTTTACAAGTTGGGGGTTTGAGACGCCCGCAGCATACACACAAGCTGAGCTTGAGCATATTTTGGAGGAACTTGAGGACGAAAAGAAATATGGTTCTATTCTTCGAGCAAAGGGAATGGTTTCAGCGGGAGATGGCACATGGCTGAACTTTGACTATGTTCCAGGGGAGAGCAATGTGCGCGCTGGGGTCGCGGAAGTGACTGGAAAAATCTGTGTGATTGGCGCACAGCTTAACGAAGAACACTTAAAGACATTGTTTGCAAAGTAGGCATTTGTCAGGATTGGAGAAATTATGAAACCCGTGTATATAATCAATGGATTTTTGGAGAGTGGCAAAACAGAGTTTATTTCTTATACGCTTTCGCAGCCTTATTTTCAGATAAAGGGGACTACTCTTTTGATTCTCTGTGAGGAGGGCGAGAATGAGTACGATGAAGAGATTCTCCGCAGAAGTCGTACTGTTGTGGAAGTGATAGACGAGGAGTCTCAGATGACCTCTGCAAATATGGTTGAACTTGAGAAAAAGTACAAGCCAGAGCGTATTATTATAGAGTACAATGGCATGTGGAATTTTAAGAATCTTAAACTACCGTGGCACTGGAGATTAGAGCAGCAGATTACAACTATTGACGCTTCAACATTTCAGAATTATTATACAAACATGCGTTCACTATTGGCAGAAATGATTCGGAAATCGGAGCTTATTATTTTTAATCGCTGTGATGGGTTAACGGAACAGTTGAGTAACTTTAAGAGAAATGTGAAGGCGGTAAATCCACAGGCAGAGATTATTTTTGAGGATAAGGATGGAGAGGTCAATCAGATTTTCGAGGAAGATTTGCCTTATGATTTGAAGAGCGATATGTTAAAATTGGATGATTATGGGTATGGAATTTTTTATCTGGATGCGATGGACAATCTGGACCGCTATATCAATAAGACAATTCAGTTTAAAGCGATGGTCTTAAAGCCGGAGGGCAGTGATGATGCATATTTTGTTCCTGGAAGAATGGCAATGACTTGCTGTGCAGATGATATGGCATTTTTGGGCTACGCTTGTAAGTACGATCAATGCAGTACGCTGAATAATAAAGACTGGGTGGAAGTGACCGCTACAGTACACAGAGAATTTTGGAAGGATTACAATGGAGAAGGACCAGTGCTCCATGCAGTCAGTGTGACGCCAACAAAGAAACCAAAAGAGGAAGTATTAAGTTTTGTATAAGTTTTGTATCAAGAAAAATAGCAGGAATTTCACCTGCTATTTTTGGCTTTAGGTGCCGATTATTTTATATTTTAAACCAATCTTTACTGCCATATTTTTCCTCGCAGTATTTACAGCGGTAAATCTCTTTTTTCTCATCTGTCAGCACAAAGATATGTGGAAGTTCCTGCTCAATAGATGTAATGCAGCGCGGATTTTTACATTTAAGTACATTTTTAATTTCCTTTGGTAGAGACAGCGGAAGCTTTTCTACAATCTCACAGTTTTTGATGACATTAACTGTAATGTTATGGTCAATAAATCCTAAAATATCGAGATTAAGAGTATCGATATCACATTCTACTTTTAGGATATCTTTTTTGCCCATCTTTTTACTCCTGGCATTTTTGATAATTGCTACAGTGCAGTCAAGTTTGTCAAGTCCAAGATGTTTGTAAATACTCATACTTTTTCCAGCTTTGATATGATCTAGCACAAAACCTTCCTCAATTTTTCCAACATTTAGCATATTTGATTCTCCTTTTCCTGAACATCAATTTCCAACAGCGTTAAGAGTAGTGCCATACGTACATACACGCCATACTGTACTTGACGGAAGTATACGGCTCTAGGATCGTCGTCAACTTCCACAGAAATTTCATTGACGCGCGGAAGTGGATGCAGAACAATCATATCAGATTTTGCAAGTTCCATCTTTTCTTTATCAAGTATGTAGTAATCTTTTAATCTTACGTAATCTTCTTCGTTAAAGAAGCGCTCTTTCTGGACTCTGGTCATGTAAAGAATGTCCAGCGTAGGCATGACATCTTCTAGTTTTCGCACTTCGCGGAAGGAAACTTTTTTGTCGCGGAGCATTTCGATAATGTAGTCTGGTATGGTGAGTTCTTCGGGTGAGATAAAGACAAATTCAATATCTTTGTAGCGCACCAATGCATTGATAAGGGAGTGCACCGTGCGGCCAAATTTTAAGTCACCGCAGAGGCCGATTGTAAAGTGGTCAAGACGACCTTTGACGGCGCGAATTGTCAAAAGGTCAGTGAGTGTCTGCGTGGGGTGCTGATGACCGCCATCGCCGGCATTGATAACAGGGATAGAAGAGCGCGAAGCAGCCACCATAGGCGCGCCTTCTTTTGGATGACGCATAGCACAGATATCAGCAAAACAGGAGATAACGCGAATTGTGTCCGACACACTTTCTCCTTTTGCAGCGGAGGAGGAGTTTGCATCTGAGAAGCCAAGGACTTGTCCGCCGAGATTTAGCATGGCGGATTCAAAACTTAATCGGGTGCGGGTGCTCGGTTCATAGAAGCAGGTTGCAAGCTTTTTTCCTTCGCAGGCATGGGCATATTTGTCGGGATTTTTCTCGATGTCTTCCGCGAGTGTAAAGAGCTTATCGAGCTCCTCTGTGGAAAAATCAAGTGGACTCATTAAATGTCTCAATTGTTTCATAAAAGCCTCCTATAAATTAGTAATTTTGAAAAATCGAGTAGAGAAGATTCATCTTCTTCCTACTCACGCGCCGGACGCAAGTAGCTTTCGCTGCATATTTTCTTTCCGCGTCCGTGTGCATAAAAAAAAGAGAAATAAATTCTCTTGTGCAAAATGGAATGGAAATAGAAAAGGAATTTGCAAATGCATCTAAAATAAGATTGAAAAGTAACAAAAGCATTCAACATACTCATTTCCTCCCATGTGAGTTTATATACTTTTGAAATTGTATCATAGTATTAAAAGGCTTGCAAGTAAAATTCATTAAATTTTTGTTCCAATTGATTTTGTGGTTACTTTTCATACCCGCACCATGCACTTGCTGCATGGTGTCGGAGCCAGCGCCAAAATGCCTGCCCTATGGCATTTCGTGTGCATCAGTTGTTGCAATTCACACCGAATCATCATAAGTGAATACGAAATCTGGCGTGGATGTGAATTGTAACATTTCGTGTTGATTTTTAGAAAGGGAATGCTATAATAATTTTATGAAAATTATTAAAAAAAGAAAGTTTGGTATGCGTGTCAAAGCGCGCAAGGGGGTATAAAATAAATGGAATTTAAAGAGAGAAAAAGATGGCTGTTTTTTGGATTGCCGTTTACGTTTACTGTATATACAGTGAAAGAGGAAGTGATTACTGTCAACACAGGATTTTTTAATCGTGAAGAGAATGATTGTTATATGTATAAAGTACAAGATGTAACTTTAAAAACATCTTTAATTGAGAGAATGTTTGGACTAGGGACAATTGTCTGCCATACAGGAGATGTCACAAGTCCAATGCTGCTTATCCAACATATAAAAAATGCAAAAACCATAAAGCAGTTTATTTTGGAAAAGTCCGAGGAGGACAGAAGAAGGCGCCGCACGCTCAATACATTGGATATCGGCGCAGTTGAGGTAGATGATGTCAACTAACAGAGAGGAACTGGCTTTTATGGATTATGCGGAAGAAAACAGTCCGTTGAGCGCTGAGGAGATCGCCGCAGTATTGGCAGACACATTACAGGGTACATATCATTCTGGCAAGGAATACTTTGACGAGGAGTTACAAGATAGCGCTGTATATGAACAGAAAGAAAAGGAGCGAGAAGCACGCAGGCGAAAGCGTTTAAAAGAGATGCGACGCAGAAAAAAACAGCAGGAATGGATACGTAGACTATTGCTTCCGTGCGTGGTTGTACTGATTGTCTGTATTGTTTTGGTTGGAAAAGGGATTGGAAGCCTCATGAAAAAACAGCAGAAAGATAAGACTTCATATAATACTACGCTGGAGTTTTCTGTGGCGGGCTGTTATGTGGACAGTAGTATAGCGGACAATATCAAAGATACAATTTCTCATTTTTGTGCGCAGAATGTACAGCCGCTTGGAGGTAAGAATAAACTTCCGCCATTGACTGCAACCGCGGATGCGGAGACAGCGTTATTAAACAGTGAGGTTGTGAGCAAGAATGGTGTGTTTATTGATGTGGAAGCAAATAGAATTATGGGGCAGAGAGACGCAGAGGCTCGTATTAGTCCAGCCTCTATGACAAAAATTCTCACTATTTTGGTGGCAGCAGAACATATTACAGATGTAGATGACAGATTTGAAATTACAAGGGATATTACAGACTACAGTTATACAAATAAGTGTAGCAGTATGGGATTTGAGATTGGAGAGAAAGTAACAGTGCGGGATCTTTTTTATGGAACGGTGCTTCCTTCTGGGGCGGATGCCGCATTGGGACTGGCAGTTTATGTGGCTGGCTCTCAAGATAATTTTGTGGCGTTGATGAATCAGAAGCTGGAGGAGCTTGGATTGTCGGATTCTTCGCATTTTACAAATTGTGTGGGACTTTATGATGAGAATCATTACAGCACTGTCTATGACATGGCAGTTATCTTAAAGGCTGCTTGCGATAACAGTTTTTGCAGGGAAGTGCTCAGCGCACATACTTACACATCTTCTGCCACAGAACAGCATCCAGAAGGAATTACCAAATCAAACTGGTTTCTTCGCAAAATTGAAGATAAAGATACGCGCGGTGAAGTGCTCTGTGCCAAGACGGGATATGTGCTGCAGTCTGAAAACTGTGCTGCGAGTCTGAGTGTTGGAACGGACGGAAAAGAGTATATTTGTGTGACAGCACATTCCAGTGGCACATGGCGATGCATTTATGACCATGTAGCATTGTGTCAGCAGTTTTTGCCATGAGACACTGTGGCAGTTTTTTTGTCGATTAAAATGTGTTCAAACAACAATCCTGCAAGGAACCAGAAAGGAAAATAGTCAATGCGAATTAGTCCGTTAATATGCCAGTGATGGCGATTGTAATTCCAAGGACAGAGTTCATGTCTGGCGAGAAAACGGCCACTCATATATTCTGCACAGAATATTGAGATGGCATAGATTGTGCCGCGCACGATCATATGACAGTGTTTCAGCAGAGAAAAGATTGGCTGAAAGAGTGCTGCGCTGCCATAGATGGGAAACATCCAGAGAGAAGTTTGTCCTATCAGCGGCAGTTCTCGTCTTCGGAGCGCACCAAGCGCTGTGAAAAAGATTTCCATACACCAGCCAGTCACGCCACATCGGATAAAGTTTTTTAATAAAGGTAAAGGATTCACAAGTTTTTTCATGTTATAAGCATAACCTGTCAGCCTTTACCTTATTCATGTTATTTTTTCTTTTTGCTGATTTCTTCCATAGCAGCCCGTGATGCGCTGTCAAATGTAGTGACATTGACTGGACCGTAGGCGGGAGTTTTGTATACAGGGGTAGTTGAACCAAATTTGGTGAAGTATACATACTGCGAAGTTGCATTGATATTGTTGTGAACACCTTCTGCTATAACTTCTATATCAGAGCCATCACGCCGAACGCGCTTGAGCTGTGGTGTATCTCCAGAGGTTTGATAATATATGTAATTGTCTGTCACATTGAGCATGTCGACTCTGCCTGTATCAAGCCGATTCTTGGTTCCGTCATTGATATTGAGACTAATTAAAGAGTAATTGTCATGAATATCAATTCCATAGACAATACTGCCGTCTATAATAGGCATATACACGTCTTCTGCAAGCACTTGACGGGAGGTGTTCGTTCGCAGATCAAGTGCCATCAAATGCAGATTTTTGTCATTATTCAAGTAGTAAAATGTAGAGTTCTGCACACTTACAGGAAGAATATCAAGCTGTAATAGCATCTCCTTTGTTTTTCCGTCAATCGATACTTTATTGAGTGAAACTTGGTTGTCAGAACAGGTATAATATACATCGTTATCCGCAAGGAGAACATATTTTCCGTTTATGCGGTCAAGACACTCTGCATCTTTGGGATTTTTTTTGTTGACACGATAGACGCCTGTTGTGCTTAGCACAAAACCCAATCCTGTTCCAGCACCACTGCCAGATCCTCCTTGATAGTAATACAGATATTTTCCGTCCGCATTTAAGCTTGTAACCTCCGTGTATGCTAGTTTTTTCATCTCGGATTCGTCAGGCTTCATGCGATAGAGTGCGGAGGAGTCATATGCATTTGCAAAATAGACATATCCATCGTTCTCACAGAAAAGACCATTGTTATAGAGATTTCCGGCGGTGTTGCCAATTGTTCCTGGAGGATTTTTTGGAACACGGTCAGAGAGATATTTGACGACTGCCAGACTAGAAATGATAAGTACAACACAGATAATACTGACTATGGTGATGATTTTTTTCTTCATTTTCTTCATTGAAATTACCCCCTATGATTGGTGTGTGATTGTAAGTGGCTCGCCACAATTAAATATTATTATAATTGTTTTCATGAAAAAATGAAAGAATTCTATCTATTATTTTTTACAAACTTTATTTGGTGTGCTATACTGGAAAAAAAGTGAAATGAAAAGTGGGGGATGGGTAGATGGATTTATTGGAACTTAGGGGAATGCTTGACGGAATTGATCGTCAAATTGTCGAACTGTATGAGAAGCGGATGGAGGTCTGTGCGCAGGTGGCTGCATATAAGATTGAAACAGGTAAGCGGGTGTTTGACAAGGAGAGAGAACAGCAGAAACTCAAGACAGTCAGTGCGCTGACACACAATGAGTTTAATGCGCAGGGTATAAAGGAACTGTTTGAACAGATTATGGCGATGAGTAGAAAGCTTCAATATCAGATGATTACAGAACACAATGGTGGTGGGAAGCTTTCTTTTATCGAGATGGCAGAGACATACAAACAAAAGTGCAGAGTTGTGTTTCAGGGGGCAGAAGGCGCGTATTCGCAGGCGGCTATGATGGAATATTTTGGGGAGGAGGTTGACAGTTTTAATGTTGATACGTTTCGCGACGCAATGCTTGCAATTGATGAGGGTAGTGCTGATTTTGCAGTGCTTCCAATTGAAAATTCTTCCGCGGGAATTGTGAGTGAAATCTATGATTTGTTGGTGGAATTTGAAAATTATATTGTGGGGGAGCAGATTATTAAGATTGAGCACTGTCTGTTGGGGGTGCCAGGAGCGAAGATTGAGGATATCAGAACAGTTTATTCACACCCGCAGTCACTAATGCAGAGTGCACACTATCTGTTTGAGACTGGATGGCAGCAGATTAGCATGAAAAACAACGCGTATGCGGCAAAAAAAGTTGCGGGGGATAAGAATGTGGCGCAGGCGGCGATAGCAGGTGAGATGGCAGCAAAAATTTATGGTCTTGAAGTGCTGAAACGAGGGGTAAATGATCTAAAAGAAAACTCGACGCGTTTTATTATTGTCACAAACCAGAAGGTCTATGCAAAGAACGCTTCCAAGATAAGTTTGTGTTTTGAATTAAGTCATGAGAGCGGAGCGCTGTATCATGTGCTGTCGCATCTGATGTACAATAATTTGAATATGACGAAGATTGAGTCGAGACCGCTTGCAGGAAGAAATTGGGAATATCGGTTTTTCTTGGATTTTGAGGGGAATCTTGCAGACAGTGCAGTTAGGAATGCACTGCGGGGACTGCGGGAGGAAACTCGAAATATGAAGATACTTGGAAATTATTAGGAACTGTTAAGAAATAACTTTTAAATAGTTCCTTAGATACAAAGATACTGTTAGGGGAATGAGGTGTGGATATGTCATACAAGACATTTGCAGCGATAGATGTGGGTTCTTATGAGCTTGGTATGAAAATATATGAGATATCAACGAAAAACGGAATTAAGGAAATCGATCATATCCGACATAGGATAGAGTTGGGGACAGACTCTTATTTTATGGGGAAGATTGATAGTGCTAGAGTTGATGAACTGTGTAGAATGTTAAACGAGTTTACTGCGATTATGAAGTCTTACAAAGTGGACGGTTATAAGGCGTATGGAACAAGCGCAATTCGAGAATCGCAGAATCGTCTAATTTTACTGGACCAGATTGAGACGCGCACAGGAGTGAAAATAGAGGTTTTAAGTAACTCGGAGCAGCGTTTTCTGGATTATAAGTCCGTGGCATCGCGCGTGAAAGATTTTCAAAGTATTATAGAGAAAAGTACTGCTTTTATTGATATTGGAGGCGGAAGCGTTCAGATATCTTTATTTGATGAGGATAGTCTGGTTACTTCCCAGAATATTAGACCAGGAGTACTTCGTATGCGCGAGGAGTTGGCACGCGTGTCCTACCGAAGCTATCAGCTTGAAGATATGGTGGAGGAGATGGTCTGTGACAGCTTGGATAGTTTTCGGGAAATGTATGTGGGGGACAAAAAGATACAGAATATTATATTGGTAGATGATTATGTATCGCTGATTGTCCAGCGCAATTATCTCAAAACAATCAAAAAAGGTCAGGTGAGCACAGAGAATTTTTTAGAATTTGTGGATTCACTAAAGAAAAAGAAAACAAGGGAGATTGCGATGTCTCTTGGATTGGCACAGGAAAATATTTCGCTTTTGTATCTTTCGGCGCTAATGCTTAAGTGCATGATAAAAGTCCTAGGGGCAGAGATGTTGTGGGCGCCAGGGGTATCTTTGTGTGATGGCATTGCATATGAGTATGCGGAACAAAACAAATTATTGTCATCAGATGCAGAAGGAATGCCACATGATTTTGAGCAGGACATTCTTGACTGCGCCAGAGATATTAACAGGCGGTATCACAGCATTGAGCATCGAACACGCGAGCGTGAAATGATTGCGTTGACAATTTTTGACAGCGTGGAAAAAAAGCATGGATTGTCCAAGCGTGACCGGTTGCTTTTGCAGCTTGCAGCTATATTGAGCGAGTGTGGCAGATATATTAGCTTTGCAAATGTTGGTGACAATTCTTATAATATTATTATCGCTACAGAGATTATAGGGTTATCTCATGTCGAGCGCGAAATTCTTGCCAACATCGTAAAATATGCCACAGAGAAATTTGATTATTATAAAATTTTGGACAGCACAGCTTCTCTTGACAGAGAATCGTATTTAAAGATTGCAAAATTGACAGCGATTATTCGGCTTTCAGAGGGATTGGATTTAAGTCATCGCGGGAAATGCAGCAAGCTGAAAATTGTGAATGAGGAAGATGAATTATTGCTCACAATAGAAACAAATGCAGATATGACACTAGAGTTTGGATTATTTAACCGATATGCGACTTTTTTTGAGGAAATATATAATATTAAACCAGTGATAAGACAGAAAAAAAGTAATATTTAAGGGGAGAATAGAGATGGGAGACAAGAACAGTAAGATAGACTATAGCAAGTCTGAATATTATTATAACAGGGAGTTAAGCTGGCTTGCCTTTAACAACCGTGTGCTAGGAGAGGCAAAGGATAGAGATATACCATTGTTTGAACGAATTAAATTTTTGAGTATCACAGCATCGAATCTTGATGAATTTTTTATGGTGCGTGTAGCTTCATTAAAAGATATGGTGAATGCGGGATATACCAAAAAGGATATTGCCGGAATGACTCCAACTGAGCAGCTTGAAGTGATTAATAAGGCAACACATGAGCTTGTTAATATGCAATATGCTGTATATAATAGGTCTTTATTACCACAGCTTGCGCAGAATGGGTTGATGGTGGTAGAGAGCCATGAGGAGCTTACGAAAAAAGACTGTGCATTTGTTGACCGTTATTTTCAGGACAATGTATATCCAGTACTTACACCGATGGCAGTAGATTCCTCAAGACCTTTTCCATTAATTCGCAACAAGTCTTTGAATTTGGGGGCGTTGGTGTCCCGAAAAGAAGTGAAAGGTAGAAGACACTTGTTTAACAAAAAGTCTGTACATGGCAAGGAAGTGGAATTTGCTACTGTTCAGGTTCCAAGTGTTTTGCCACGTATTGTACAGCTTCCAGAGGCGCCAGACGGGACAAAACGCGTGATTTTGTTGGAACAGATTATTGAGCGTAATATGGATAAGCTGTTTTTGAATTATAATATTGAGTGTTCCTTCCCGTTTCGGATTATGAGAAATGCGGATTTTTCACTTGAGGAGGAGGAAACAGAGGATTTATTAAAAGAAATCGAGAAACAGCTCAAGAAAAGACAGTGGGGGGAGGCAATTCGGCTTGAGGTGGAGGAAGGCATTGAGACACGATTGCTTGACATTATCAAAAAAGAGCTTATGATAGATGAGAGAGATATCTACAATATTGAAGGACCATTGGACCTTACTTTCTTGATGAAGATGTACGGACTGGAGGGATTTGCACATCTGAAAAATCGTCTGTATATACCACAGCCAGTACCAGAGATTGAGACTGGAGATGATATCTTTGAGAAAATTCGAGAACAGGATATCTTATTGCATCATCCATATCAGACATTTGCACCAGTTGTTGATTTTATTAAACAGGCAGCAAAAGATCCGCAGGTGTTGGCAATCAAGCAAACCTTGTATCGCGTGAGTGGAAATTCACCGATTATTGCAGCGCTTGCACAGGCAGCAGAAAATGGAAAACAGGTTTCTGTGCTGGTGGAATTAAAGGCGCGTTTTGATGAAGAGAATAATATTGTCTGGGCAAAGAAACTGGAAAAGGCAGGCTGTCATGTTATCTATGGACTGGTGGGATTAAAGACACATTGTAAGATTACACTGGTTGTCAGACGTGAAGAAGAAGGTATCCGACGCTACGTTCATCTGGGAACAGGAAATTACAATGACGCTACAGCAAAACTCTATACAGATTTGGGAATACTCACATGCAATGAAGCGATTGGCGAGGATGCGACGGCTGTCTTTAACATGCTGTCAGGTTATTCGGAACCTTTAGGGTGGAATCATTTGGCTCTGGCACCATTGTGGTTAAAAGACCGGTTTTTATATTTGATTAATCGTGAGAAATCCAATGCGATGGAGAAGCGACCAGCCAGAATTGTTGCAAAGATGAACTCTCTGTGCGATCCCGATATTATAAAAGCGCTGTATGAGGCGGCTGCAAAGGGAGTAAAGATTCAACTTATTGTCAGAGGAATATGTTGCTTGCGGATAGGAGTGGAGGGCACAAACGACAATATTGAAGTGCGCTCTATTGTAGGAAATTTTTTGGAACATGCGCGAATTTTCTATTTTGAGAATGCGGGTGAGCCAGAACTTTATATGGCGAGTGCGGACTGGATGCCGCGAAATCTTGAGCGAAGAGTGGAAATCCTTTTCCCAGTGCTCAATGCGGAGTTGAAAGAAAAAGTTTGGCATGTCCTTGAAGTACAGTTGAATGACACGCAAAAGGCTCAGTTTTTGCAGGCAGATGGCAGTTATTGCAAGATGAACAGCAAGGATAAAGAACTGCATAACGCACAGGAAGAATTTTGTAAGGAATATGAGGCTTTGTCTGCAAAGAAGGAGAAGGCAGAACAGCAGGCACGCACATTTAAACCAGAATATAATCAGACGATACAAAATTAGGAACTGTTCAGAAATAACATATGCAGCTTGCTCAGGATATTTCTTCGAGAGTGCATATCAAAAAACGCAGGCGTAGCGGGCTACGGCGAGGCTTTTTAATATGTGCAATCGGAGAAATAGACAAGTCAAGATGTATAAGTTATTTTTGAATAGTTCCTTAATAGGAGCATATAGATTTATGATAAAATATGTACTTGCATCAGGCTCCCCACGTCGGCGGGAGCTTTTGGAACAGATGGGGCTGTGTTTTGAAATTTCACAAGCGCATAAAGAGGAAAAGACTACCAAAGAAGCTCCGGCGGATATTGTGGAGGAACTTTCCTATCAGAAAGCGAGCGCGGCAGCGGAGCGCTATCTGCAACGATATCAGAATGACACAGTTGTTATCATTGGCGCGGATACAATTGTTGTGCATGAAAATGAGATTATGGGCAAACCAAAAGACAACAATGATGCCATAGCAATGTTGACAAAGTTGCAAGGGGATTCCCATCAGGTTTATACAGGCGTAACTCTGATTGTATTGGGGAGAGGACTGGAAAAACGGAAACAGGAGCGAGTTACTTTTTATGAAAGAACAGATGTTTGCATGTATCCAATGACCCCAGATCAAATTGCGGCGTATGTGGCAACTGGGGAACCAATGGATAAGGCAGGTGCTTACGCAATCCAAGGAAAATGTGCTGCATTTATTAAATCCATCAATGGAGAGTACAATAATGTGGTAGGACTTCCGATTGCCAGACTGATGCAAGAACTCTTTGCTAGAAAATTAGTATAGAATGTTTGAGAAAGGACTTTACAGTAGGTGCGTATGCTGTTACATTATTAAGTGATGATATACTGGCGGCTGAAAATCACGGTAGATTTCATCTGTCGTGAGTATAACAGATAATGAATATTCTTATAAAGGAGAGATGGTTATGCACGAGTATGATGAAGCGGTATTAAACTGTTTTTTGAAGAATCAGCTAAAGTTGTTGCCGGAGAAGGTAGCGGGAAATATCGATGAGGCAGAGGCGTTCCTTGAGGAGTGTATGGCAGTGGTTGTCGATTCCATAGATGAGGTATGGGAGTATTTTGACGAGGAAGGAATCGATCTTGAGGGACAGGAAAGAGAAGAGATCGTGGATGCGCCCGAAGTATTTGACATCGGTGACGGAAGATATCTGATCGTAGAGAGCTAATAAAAGATAGGAATAGGTAGACAAAGTGGAAAGAAAAACAAACATTTCAGTGTGGCAACTGCGGTTATTTGAGGGCTTTGACAAGGACATTATGGTGATGCAGCGCGATGAGGAGGAAGTCTTTGACGACGCGATCCATGTCTTTTTTGAGAAAGAATACTATGATGCATATGTTGCAAAGGCTGTGAAATACAGTAGTCACCAGTATGCGTATCATGAGGATAAACTAGGCGAGGTCGTCAATCAAATCTTTGAGGAAGAGATACCTGGACTGGTACTTCATATAAGCACAAATGAGAATGCGCCCAAAAATGTGCTGTGTGATGAAAAATATATTGCGGCAAAAGAGCTTTTGGGACTGAAAGATGCGGCGGACAGCTATCATATTTTGTATATGGCTTCCATAAAACGGTGTGCACAGGAGGAAGCGATTGCACGGCTGTGGACAAAAAGCGTCTATATTATAGGACAGGTTCCTGATTTGCGCGTGCGGCCTAAAGAAGGCGAGAAACCAGTTTTTGCGCTTATGACCATGAGAAGGAAAAAAGATGGTGGGGAGGCGACGCAAGAAGATTATGATTATGAGTCCCTAAAGGTATTTTTGACGGCGGACAGTGCGATGCATTTTAATCCCGATAAAAAACCAATTAATAAATATAAGCTTGCCATGCTGTCACAGCTTGTAAAAGGCAAGCTTCAGGTGATTGTAGAACCGCATCGAAATTATTGGTTGGAATATGATCCGGCGGTCCTGAACCTTACAGGATATCTGGAGATACCACACTACAATGAAGAGATGGTGCAGGCGAGAATCCGCGCATATATGCAGATGGACAAAATTTATATTTTGATGGCACCACAGCACAGTGACTATCGCACAGCCTGCGGAAATCCGCTATTGTTAAAACCGGATGAGAACAATATTTTTCTATTTTTATTTGAAAAGTATGATGATGCGGTGAGCTATGTTCTGCAAAATCCTATGACACTGCCTATTTTTGACAGTACGTTTCCTATTGGCGTATTGGATCAGAGAGAACAAATGTTTCGACTTGAGACAGTGCTTGCATTGGCGGAAAAACTTGGTGTGACAGGGGTAAATTTTGATTTTGATACAATGGATGCCATTAGTTGTAAGATCACGTATCTTTGGAATGTGACTGGATATCGGCGCGAGGTGGAAGAATTGTTGTCAGAGGAAGTGCTGTCGCAGGTTTTTCGCGAGGAAGAAGGCGAGAAAAAGTATCGTATGCCAATTGTGCCATTTTGTGATCAGGAAAATGATTACTATGTGAGTGATGATAGAAAACTTGAATTGATTGCGCACATAGACCAGGATTTCGATCAGGGTGCGACTTATTTAGCAGGATGCAGTGTCACAGAGATGATGATAATGATGCAGGAGGCAGCGACACGTTTTGATACGGCTAGAAAGGCATCAGACGAGGAAGCAGTGACAAAATATACGCGGCTGATGAATCAGATTACCATTTCGCTCACAGAAGCGCTCTGCGAGAAGCCTTATATTTATACGCTAAAAGAAAAGAATGGGGATTTTACGCTTAAGAATAATATTGTTTACCTGATCACCACAAACCGCTATGAGATTGCACGGAAAGGGGAAGGGCAGTTAATGCCGGCTGGAATAGACAATCCGCAGTTTATGGAAAAGCTTTGCGAGGCGTCCAGTATAGCAGCGCTCACAGACGGACCAAGCACATTATGTCTGATGAACACGCAGTTGATGAGCGAGGTTGCAAAACAGTGGAAAAACGGGGAAGCTTTTCGCGAAGAATTTATGATTTATCTGACACAGGGCTGTGGACTTGCCTATCCAGAGGCGATGTATTATTATAAACGGCTTCGCTCTGACCACAGTATTTTTGTGGAATTTGCCGCGGCAGTCAGAAATGGTGCGTATCCGCCAGTTGGAATGCTCACAATTGAAGGATTCACCGCACAAGAGTTGTCAGAGGCAAATAATTTGAATATGCTGCAGGCATATGACGCTCTATTGACGTTAAAGGAAGACCCACAAAACGCACAGAAATATAAGAGAATAGAGCGCACAGAATCCGTGGAAGAAACAGCGGAAAACGACACAAACAAAAAAGGGCTTTTTGGAAGATTGTTCAAGAAGTAGTGGTTACAGAGATATAAATTTTCCTTGAAAAATCGCGCTTTTTATGTATAATAGAAAGTGATGTTTTGGGACAGGACGAAACATGAATATTAGAATTAAGAGGAATTTATTATGATCAGTGCAAACAATGTAACCTACAGAGTAGGGAAAAAGGCATTATTTGAGGATGTAAATATTAAGTTTACAGAGGGGAACTGCTATGGATTGATTGGTGCCAACGGAGCAGGAAAATCCACTTTTTTAAAGATTTTGTCAGGGAAGCTTGAGACGACAAAGGGCGATATTGTGATTACGCCGGGACAACGCCTTTCTGTTTTGGAACAAGATCACTTTAAGTATGATGAGTATTCTGTCATCGACACAGTGATTATGGGAAATGTCCGTCTTTATGAGATTATGAAAGAGAAGGATGCCATCTATGCAAAAGAAGATTTTTCAGATGAAGATGGTATTCGTGCCAGTGAGCTTGAGGGCGAGTTTGCCGAGATGGATGGATGGGAAGCGAAGTCCAATGCCGCGCAGCTTTTAAATGGCCTTGGTATAGATACAGATTTGCACTATGCATTGATGAAGGATTTAAACGGTAGTGAGAAGGTGAAAGTGCTGCTTGCGAAAGCGCTGTTTGGAAACCCAGATATTTTGCTGCTCGATGAGCCGACAAACCATCTGGATTTGGATGCGATTGCATGGCTGGAAGAGTTTTTGATTAATTTTGACAACACTGTGATTGTTGTGTCTCATGACCGTTATTTTCTAAACAAGGTATGTACACAGATTGCGGATATTGATTATGGAAAAATTCAGCTCTATGCTGGAAACTATGATTTCTGGTATGAGTCAAGCCAGCTTCTTGTGAAGCAAATGAAAGAGGCAAACAAGAAAAAGGAAGAGAAAATTAAAGAATTGCAGGAATTTATCTCGCGTTTTTCCGCGAATGCCTCCAAATCAAAACAGGCAACTTCAAGAAAGCGTGCTTTGGAAAAAATTGAACTGGAAGATATCAAGCCTTCTAGCCGCAAGTATCCTTATATTGATTTTCGTCCGGATCGTGAGATTGGAAATGAGGTTCTGACAGTGGAGCATCTCTCCAAGACAATCAACGGGGAAAAAGTACTAGACAATATTTCTTTTATCCTAGGTCGGGAGGACAAGGTTGCGTTTGTGGGTGCCAATGAACTTGCAAAGACAACACTTTTTCAGATATTGATGGGAGAGATGGAGCCGGACGAAGGGACGTACAAGTGGGGTGTCACCACATTACAGGCTTATTTTCCAAAGGACCCAACCAATGAGTTTAACAATGATTATACGATTGCAGACTGGCTGATGGGATATTCGCCGGTGGATGATATTACTTATGTGCGTGGTTTTCTTGGCCGAATGTTGTTTGCGGGCGAGGATGGCGTGAAGAAAGTCAAGGTGCTTTCTGGCGGGGAGAAAGTGCGCTGTCTGCTTAGCAAAATGATGATAAGCGGTGCAAATTGTTTGGTCCTTGACGAGCCGACAAACCATCTTGATATGGAGTCGATTACCGCGCTGAACAATGGACTGATTAAATTTCCAGGGGTGGCGATCTTTGCCTGTCACGATCATCAGTTTGTGGAGACGACAGCAAATCGTATTATGGAGATACTGCCAAACGGCACTTTAATTGACAAGATTACGACTTATGATGAGTATCTTGCAAGCGATGAGATGGCAAGAAAACGGACTTCTGTATATACTGCGGAGGCTGAGGATGAGAGCGGAGAAGATTAGTACAGTAGTCTATGAAAAGAGACAGGGTTTTTCTGTCTTTTTTCATTGATGGTAAGAAACTGTAGAAAAATAACTGACACATTACAGTTCCAAAAAGAAGAGGGAGAGTAAAAATGGGATTTGTCGATTTGCATGTACATTCATGCTGTTCTGACGGCACTATGACACCTTGCGAGTTGGTTGATTATGCGATAGAGAAAGGGTTGCGTGCAATTGCTCTCACAGATCATGACACTGTGGAGGGGTTGGACGAGATTATAGAGTATGCAAAAGGAAAGCCAATTGAGATTATCCCTGGAATAGAGTACTCGACGGAGTACAATGGTCGTGATGTGCATATTCTGGGGTTGTTTCTCAATTACAAGGCACCTGTTTTTCAGGAGTATTTGACGCGTTTTCAACAGTCAAGAACAAACAGAAATCGCAAGTTGTGTGCAAATTTGCAGGGGGCGGGGATTGAGATTTCCTATGAGGCGCTTGTGGATTCGTTTCCAGATGCGGTGATTACAAGAGCGCACTTTGCAAGTTATTTGCTGGAAAAAGGTTATGTCAAAAGTAGGAATGAGGCTTTTGACAGGTATCTGGGGGATCATACACCATATTTTGTGCACCGCGAGAAAATTACACCGGAGGAAGTGATTGAGGTGACACTGAAGGCTGGTGGGATACCAGTTTTGGCGCACCCGTTGCTGTATCATCTTGGAGAGGAGCAGTTAGACCTTTTGGTGCACCGGTTAAAAGATGCTGGATTGATGGCAATGGAGTGTATCTATAGCACGTTTTCACCGGCGGAAGAAAGGCAGATGAAAGCGCTTGCAAAAAAATATCATTTGTTGCCATGTGGTGGTTCTGATTTTCACGGCGGCACGAAGCCAGGGCTTGAGCTTGGCGTTGGTTATGGGAAACTTTTTGTGCCAGAGGAAATTCTGACAGATTTGAAAAAGACATTGCAGACGAAAATTTTATTTACGGACTTGGATGATACATTGCTTGACAAAGACAAAAAGATTTCGGATAGAACAAGACAAAAGATTTTGGAACTGTTGTCAAGAGGACATCATTTTGTATTGGCAAGTGGAAGATCGCTCAACAGTATTCTTGCTGTGTTGCAAACACTTGACATACAGGATTATAATACAGAAGGTAAAATTTATATTTCGGCGTATAATGGGGCGGTACTTTATGACTGTGCCGAGAATGTAGTCATAGAACAGTACAGTGTTCCGATGGTGACAGCACAGGCAATTTATGACTTGGCTCTGAAAAAAGGAATCCATATTCAAACATACACAGATACACATATTGTAAGTTGTGCAGAAGACAAGGAATTGGTATTTTATAGAAAAGCAATTCATCAGCCATTTATTATCGGTACAGATTTAGAGAAGGAGCTTGCGCACGCGCCGTTTAAGTTGCTTGCGATTGATATAGATAACCGAGAACGGCTCGAAGAACTACGCAGGGAAGTTGAGGCATCAGAGATTGCAAAGGATGTTACCTGTGCATTTTCCAATGCGCGCTATCTGGAATTTTATCACAAAAAGGCTGGAAAGGGAAATGCGCTGCGCCATCTATGTAATGCGGTACATGTCCATATTCAAAATTCGGTTGCAGCAGGTGATGAAGAAAACGATATTTCTATGTTGGAGGCCGCGGCTGTTGGTGTCTGTATGGCAAACGGACGTCCGGCAGTGAAAGAATATGCAGATTATGTTACAACGCATGACAATAATCAAGATGGTATGGTGGAGATTATTGATAGGTTTTTCTAAAAAAATTATAATAAACCAGAAGTGAAAGGGATAGAAATAACAATGAATGAAAAGAAAATAGCATTTGCAGAGAGAATTGAGCAGAACAGCAAAAATTATTCTCCAAGGGATTTATTTGATTTACAGGTTGCGGAGAGAATGTTAAATCAGTTCCATCTCAATTTTGGACTTGATACACTGATGACGGACAGGCACGGCAGCGTTCTTATAACAATTGGAGATTTTGGAGATTTTGTGCCAGATGTTGTCAACAAACCTGGCAATAAGATTCGAGTAAAGGGCAGGACTGTATGTCATATTTACGCAAAATATGACCATGTTGCAAAGGAAAAATTGGAGGTGGCAAAACAGTTTCTTGGTGCATATATTGAGACACTGGAGGATTACTGTGGAAAATCGTATCTTGCCAGTGAGCAGGCTGTCTACATTGATGAGTTAGAACAGCAGTTAGAAAACGATGCGAGCCATGCAAAGTATTCTGGTGAGAAGGATCCATTGACGGGGCTTCTAAACAGAAATCATTTTATCAGTCATATGAAAGAGCTTGCAGAGCGCGAGGTAGTTCCAACGGCTGTAATCTGTGTCAATATCAATGACTGGAAATTTGTTGACAATCATTTCGGTGAGGAGGAAAGTGACCGGCTGGTGGTTACAGTGGCGGAGATTCTAAGAGACAAGGCACAGGAGGCTGGCTTTGCAAATGCTGTACTGGGCAGAGTGGAAGGAGATGTATTTCATGTGCTTTTGCCACTTACCGAGGAAGTGGAAGCAAAAGCTTATTGTGATGCAGTACAGCAGGCGTGTGATAGTTTCGAGGATGAGAAGCTGGCGCCTAGCGTTGCGGTGGGCTGTGTGATGCGCACGAATGTTGAGGAGAACTTTAAGGATATTCTTTCAGATGCAGAGTACGCGATGTTAGAGAATAAGTTTGTGATTAAAAATGCGCCGGGTTATAAGGAAAGACTGGAAAAAGGATTAAGCAGTTGTTTATAAATCTAAAATAATTATTAAGTGCAACAAACTTTAAAAATGAAAGAAAAAATGAGATATTATGAGTAAATGGAAGAAAATGGGATATAATAAGATTTAAATCCGTTTGCAGAACGCGCAATAAGAAATTATTATATGATTTGTTAGCACTCAACAGACAAGAGTGCTGATTGAAAAGCGGATAATATTTTTTCATAAACATAAGGAGGCATTTCACATGAAATTAGTACCATTAGGAGACAGAGTCGTATTGAAGCAGTTGGTTGCAGAGGAAACAACAAAGTCCGGTATCGTTTTGCCAGGACAGAACAAGGAGAAACCACAGCAGGCAGAGGTGATTGCTGTTGGACCAGGCGGTGTTGTTGACGGGAAAGAGGTCAAGATGGAAGTGAAAGTTGGCGACAACGTAATCTTCTCTAAGTACTCTGGAACAGAGGTTAAGATTGATGATGAGGAATTTATCATCGTTAAGCAGAACGACATTCTGGCCGTTATTGAATAACCAGGAAAATAGCAAGGTTAGAGATAGTTCATTAAGAATTTATATTTGGAGGATGATGAAATCATGGCAAAGGAAATCAAATATGGAGCAGAAGCTCGCAAGACATTGGAGACAGGTGTAAATAAGTTGGCAGACACCGTGAGCGTGACATTGGGACCTAAGGGAAGAAATGTTGTTCTTGACAAGTCCTTCGGTGCACCACTCATCACAAACGATGGTGTGACAATTGCAAAGGAGATTGAGCTTGAGGATGCATTTGAGAATATGGGGGCACAGCTTGTAAAGGAAGTTGCCACCAAGACAAATGACGTGGCAGGTGATGGTACAACAACAGCTACTGTTCTTGCACAGGCAATGGTTAATGAGGGAATGAAGAACTTGGCAGCAGGTGCAAACCCAATTATCTTGAGAAAAGGTATGAAGAAGGCTACAAACTGTGCAGTGGAAGCAATTGCATCTATGAGTTCTAAAGTAAATGGAAAGCAGCACATTGCGAGAGTCGCAACCGTTTCTTCTGGTGATGAGGAAGTTGGAAATATGGTAGCGGATGCAATGGAGAAGGTTTCAGGAGATGGCGTTATCACTATCGAAGAGTCAAAGACAATGCAGACAGAGCTTGACTTGGTAGAAGGTATGCAGTTTGACCGCGGATATATTTCTGCGTATATGGCAACAGATATGGATAAGATGGAAGCAACTATGGAAGATCCATATATCTTGATTACAGATAAGAAAATTTCTAATATTCAGGAAATCCTTCCAGTATTGGAGCAGGTTGTACAGTCTGGCGCTAAACTTTTGATTATTGCTGAGGATGTTGAGGGCGAAGCACTCACAACATTGATTGTCAATAAACTTCGTGGCACATTTAATGTAGTGGCAGTGAAAGCTCCTGGATATGGCGATAGAAGAAAGGCTATGCTTGAGGATATCGCAATTCTTACAGGTGGTCAGGTAATCAGTGAGGAACTTGGTCTTGACCTTAAGGAAACAACATTGGAGCAGTGTGGACGTGCGAAGTCTGTTAAGGTGCAGAAAGAGAATACAATTATCGTTGACGGCGAGGGCGATAAGGCTGCAATTGATGCTAGAATTTCTCAGATTAAGAAGCAGATTGAGGAGACAACTTCTGACTTTGATAAAGAGAAGCTGCAGGAGAGACTTGCAAAACTTGCAGGCGGTGTTGCAGTAATTCGTGTTGGTGCAGCGACAGAGACAGAGATGAAGGAAGCAAAACTTCGCATGGAGGATGCGTTGAATGCTACAAGAGCAGCAGTGGAAGAAGGCATTATCGCAGGTGGCGGTTCTGCATATATCCATGCATCAAAGAAGGTTGCAGAGCTTGTTGAAACACTTGAGGGCGACGAGAAGACAGGTGCTAAGATTGTGTTGAAGGCACTGGATGCGCCATTGCATATTATTGTTGCAAACGCAGGTCTTGAGGGAAGCGTTATTGTAAATAAAGTAAGAGAGTCCAAGATTGGTATTGGCTTTGATGCTACAAAGGAAGAGTATGTTGATATGGTGGAAGCTGGTATTCTTGACCCAGTAAAAGTGACAAGAAGTGCATTACAAAATGCATGTTCTGTAGCAAGTACACTCTTGACAACAGAATCTGTTGTGGCTAATATTAAAGAGGATACACCAGCAATGCCAGCAGGCGGTCCTGGAATGGGCGGAATGATGTAATTGAGAGAGGAAATTGAAAAGATGTCTTATCGGTAGATGAGATGCTAAAAGGTTTCTATCTTAAATGGGGAGAACGCAGGTGTTGCGTTCTCCCCATTTGTGCATACGGACACGGAAGGGAAATATGTAGCGAAAGCTGCCCGCGTCTAGTGCGAGTAGGGGAAGATTGAGAGAATTTTATGGTAGAACACATTAAGGATTGTGATAACATTCACTTGTTTCGGAATATTAGTGAGGATGAGATTGAAAAGATGTTTCGGTGTTCTAAGACAGTAGAGCGCTTTTTTGAGGATGGAAATTATATATTTCGGCAGGGAGAGACACCAAAAAATTTGTTTTTGGTGCTGGAAGGAACCGTAATGATTTCCAAGGATTTCGCGTCGGGAAAACGAGACGTACTTTTTATGGTAGGACAAGGTGATGTTTTTGGGGAAATGTTTCTCTTTGCGGATACTAAGGTGTATTGGTATGATGCCATCGCGCAGGAGAATGTGCGGGTACTTGAGATTCCGTGGGAATTTTTTTACTGTTTTTGTAGCAATGCCTGTGAACATCATCGCATGATTACTAGAAATATGCTTGAGATTCAGTCTGAAAAAAATTTTAAAATGACTAGAAAATTACATTTGTTATCGGGAACGACATTGCGCGAGCGCATTGCCTTATGGCTGATGGAACAGGCTGTGGAGGGCGATATTGTGAAACTTACCATGAATCGCGAAGAGTTGGCAGATTATCTTGGTACGACCAGACCATCGCTGTCCAGAGAACTTATGAAAATGCAACAGGAACATCTGATTGAGACAGAGAAAAATATTATTAAAATTGTAGACCGTGATGCGTTGGAAATATTGTATTAAGAAAAAAACATAAAAAAATTAAAAATGTAACAATTGTTACAGATATTTCTCCAAGAATCCAATATACTAAAATCATAAAACAACACAAGAACAATTGGAAAATTCATTTTATAAAAGGAGGAATTATCATGACAGATAACGCACAGGTAAGCAATTTAGTAAATCTTTTGGACGGATATGCAACAAAGGGTGGACATCACCTCAATGTAAATGTGCTGAACAGAGACACATTGCTGGACGCACAGAAGCATCCTGAGAACTATCCGCAGCTTACAATTAGAGTTTCGGGCTACGCTGTAAACTTTATTAAGTTAACACCAGAGCAGCAGGCGGATGTAATCTCAAGAACCTTCCATGAGGCAATTTAAACAAACTTTATAATTCCATTAAATCAGAATACGCCATCCTTTATGGATGGCGTATTCTGATTTTTTATGCACACGGACGCGGGCAGCTTTCGTATTCATTTATGATGATTTGGTGTGAATTGCAACAATTGATGCATACCAAATGCCACAAGGCAGGCATTTTGGCGCTGGCTCCCACACCATGCAGTAGTGCATGGTGCGGGTGTGAAAAGTAACTATCTAATACAAATTGTGACATACATCTAACGAAAAGCATAGACAGGAAACGCAAAAAAAGGTAAAATGAAAGCATGGATATCATAAAAGGAGCGTGACAGAAATGCATTTTGAATTTAGTATTAGTATTATATGGATGCTGATTTCCCTCACAGGTGTCTTTATACCATTAGTAGGTATCTTTGTGCTAATGGGAAAAGAGCAGAGCAAATCATCTACAAATCTGATGATTGCAAATATTGGCTGTCTTATTATGAATGGAGCTTATTTTTTGTTGCTTCAGACTGGCAGGACAACAGACGCAACCATGGCATTAAAGATGGAGTATCTTGGAAACTTTTTGTTTTATTTTTTCTTTATTAAATTTATTCTATCTTATATGCAGATTGATGTGCGGCATAAGTGGGTTCGCATTTTCACACACTTATGGATGCTTTTTGAGGTGGCGGTCATTGCTGTTGTGTGGGATGATACCAGACGGGAAAAAATGTTTGCCCACCCTGATCTTGAGGTGGAATCCCAATTTGGCTATCACTTTTTTAATATGCAGGGAGGCATTATCTATAAGATCCGATATGGTTTTCTGCTGAGTCTTTTGCTCTGTTTAATCGTATATATGATTGTTAAGAGGGTTCATATTAGGAAGCAGGGAGGAGATGAGAAACATAATTTATCTCATCTGATTGTCGCTAAATTTGTCATTATTATACCGCTTATTATGGAGATTATATTTCATTTTAGCTTTGAGTTTGTACCTGTTTTTTCTTCGATTGCAGTTTTACTGATTATTTTAAGTGTGGTTGAGGGAGATATCTTTAGTGTTCTTGATATTGGTCGAGGTTGGGTGATAGAGAACTTTGAGGCGGTATTTATTATTGCGGACAGTACATATGGCTATCTGGATTCCAATAAGTTTGCCAAGGAACAGTTTACTGAGTTAGCGGACATTCATAAGGGGGAAAAATTTTCTGAGGAGTTAAAAAAACTGTTTTTGACAGAAGAAACAGAGATTGTGATAAAGGAGCGGCATTATGAGCGTTTTTTAAAAGAACTGATTGTGAAAAATAAGGTTAAGGGATACTGCTTGATGTTATTGGATGTTACCAAGAACTTTAATATGATGGAAGCGCTGAAAGAAGCAAAACTTCGCGCGGAGGAAGCGAACGAATCCAAATCAAATTTCCTTTCCAATATGTCACATGAAATCCGTACACCGATGAATGCAATCGTTGGAATGACAGAGATTTTGCTGCGCAGCGACTTGTCAGAGCAGGACAGAGGATATTTGATGAATATTAAAAACTCGGGTGCTTCCTTGCTTACAATTATTAATGATATCCTTGATTTTTCAAAGATTGAGTCTGGAAAGCTTGAAATTATAGAAGAAGAATATGAGCCAATGTCCATGCTTAGTGACTTGAGTATGATTTTTCTCAATCGTATTGGAGATAAACCAGTGGAATTGATTTTTGACATTGACAAAAACCTTCCGAATAAAATGTATGGGGATTCTCTTCGCATTCGGCAGGTGATTATCAATATCGCCAACAATGCTATTAAATTTACGGAGGCAGGATTTGTCAAACTTGCACTGAAATTAAACCAAATGGCAGAATCGGATATGGTAAATATGCAGATTTCGATTGAAGACTCTGGACAGGGAATTAAACCGGAAGACATGAACAAGTTGTTTGGCTCTTTTCAGCAGGTGGACACAAAGAAAAATAGAAATAAGGAAGGAACAGGGCTTGGACTTGCAATTTCTAAGCAGCTTGTGGAAAATATGGGCGGACAGATTGGTGTGCGCAGCGAGTACGGAAAAGGAAGCGAATTTTATTTTCATATTCCACAGCGCGTAATTGGAAATCAGGTTGCAGCGACGGTGAAGGAGGATGCTCTTCATGGGCCAATGGTTGTGAGTGGCCATATGAATGACAGAAGGATTTTAGAGCAGTTAAAAATCTTGTCGGAGGGATATGGACTTCAATATGTAGATTGTTATGAGGCGAGAGCACACAAGGATAAGGTGGATTTTTTCTTTGTGGATGAATCAGTATATAGAGGACTTAAGGATTGCATAGAAGAATATTTTATCTCGACAGGAACAGAGCTTTGTGTGTTGCAGAATCCCATGAGGGAGGCTGTGTGGGATGAGCAGGCAACGGTTGTAAATAAACCGTTGTACACCCTTAATTTCTGCCAAGTAATCAATCATGAAACTACTGCGGCATTTGTTGAGACAGATAATGTGATGAACTTTATAGCGCCGCAGGCACAAATTTTAATTGTGGATGACAATGAGATGAATCTCAAAGTTGCCAAAGGACTGTTGCAGCCGCTTCAAATGAATATTGATACGGCAAGTTCTGGAAAGACAGCGATTGAGATGGTTCAGTTAAAAAAATATCACATTGTCTTTATGGATCATATGATGCCTGTGATGGATGGTGTGGAGACAACGCAGAAGATTCGTGCGCTGGATGATGCGTATATGCAAAGTATGCCGATTATTGCTCTGACAGCAAACGCAGTGATGGGGGCGAGAGAAATTTTTAAGGAAGCGGGAATGAATGATTTTGTTCCAAAGCCAATCGAGCTCAAAAATATTTGCAGTAAGATTCGTGCATGGCTTCCAAAGGATTTCATACAGAAAATGTCTGCGCCTGTTGTGGCGAAAGAACCGACTGTGGATCAAGAACTTCCTGTTATTGAAGGATTGGATGTTGCAGAGGGAATCAAAAATTCTGGCAGTTTGGAGTTATTTATGAATCTGCTGGGAGATTTCTACAAATTAATCGACCTGAAGTCCACAAAAATTGAAAAATGTCTTGCAGACGGAATGATTCGAGATTATACTATAGAAGTACATGCGTTGAAAAATACGGCGCGTATGATTGGAGCGCTGGAACTGTCAGAGCTGTTTTATCAAATGGAACAGTGTGGCAATGCAGAGGATGTAGAGACCATTGCCAAAGAGAATCCAGCGATTATAGAATTATACAGAAGCTACAAACCGATTTTAGAGCCATATGGTAAGGCAAATGAACAGGACAAAAAAGAAGTTCCTAAGGATGAGATTGTAAAAGTGCTAGATAAATTAAACACTGCTATGGATAGTTTTGACTTGGATGGAGCAGATGCTGCGCTTGCAGAGTTGGAGGAATATCGGCTACCGGAAGCGCTTGGTTCTTATATGGAAGAGTTGCGGGCTTATGTGGCGGACGTGGCGATGGAAGAAGTCATGAATACTGGAAAAAAGATGATTGAAGTACTACAGCGTGTTTAAAAAATGATTGCTGTTATCTGACAAAAAGCATTTTTAAAGACGTTTTACAAGGTTTTACAGAATAAAGTAAAGGGGATAGTGTTATGCAGAATGTATTAATTGTGTCGGAGGTACAAAGTTACCTGCTCGTTTCACTTCAGCAAAAGTTGGCGGAGATGAATTGTAAAGTAACGAACGTGCAGGCAAATCCAGACTTGCTCAGCAAGATAAAAGAAGAATTGGATATGATTTTTATTTTTGGCACTGAGGATTTGTTAAATCAGCGTCAAGGACTTACATATCTGAAAGACAAAGCACTGGAAGATGATGTGCCGATTTTTGTCTCAGGAGACCCACAAGAGTTGTTGGAGATTCAGAAAGATATTCCATTGCACTTAATACAAAAGGAATTTCCGCGGCCTATCAATGTCAATGAAGTTGCGGAGGCGATTGATTCCTATTTGAAAACCTTTGGTAAACAGAACAAAAAGAAAATTTTGGTGGTGGATGATTCGGGTGCAATGCTCAGAAATGTAAAAGGTTGGTTGGAGGAAAAATATCAAGTAATCTTGGCAAATTCGGGCGCTATGGCAATCAAATATCTGTCAACAAACAGACCAGATTTGGTACTACTTGACTATGAGATGCCGATTGTAGATGGGAAACAGGTGCTTGGAATGATAAGAAGCGAAACTGAATTTTCGGATATCCCAGTAATTTTTCTCACTAGCAAGGGAGATAAAGAGAGTGTAATGCAAGTTATGGATTTAAAACCAGATGGCTACCTTCTAAAAACAATGCCTCCAGAACAGATTAAAAAATCAGTTGATACATTTTTTGAAAAGAAAAAGGCGCTCCGCCATTGAGCGGGGCTTTTTTGCTTTATTTTTTAAATTTCTTTAAAACAAGGCAGGAATAGGTGAATTATGAGGAAACAAGTCGTCATGCCATCTGCATATCAACATGTCACACACACATTTGGTCCAGTGTATGATGAAAATGCAAAGATATTGATTTTGGGGTCCATGCCTTCTGCAAAATCCAGAGAACAACAGTTTTATTACGGGCACCCTCAAAATCGTTTTTGGAAGATGCTTGCTCAGTTGTTTGAGGAGGCGGAACCAGAAGGCATTGCACAGAAGCGCGCTTTTCTGCTACGAAATAGGATTGCATTGTGGGATGTGATTGCTTCCTGTGATATTGTGGGTTCCTCGGATAGCAGTATTAGGAATGTCAAAGAAAATGATATGCGTGTCATTTTGGACAAGGCAGAGATTCAGGCCATTTTCCTGAATGGTGGGAAGGCATACGAACTTTTTATAAAATACTGTCAACAATATCTACAAAAGGATGCGCCAGAGCTTGTAAAGTTGCCTTCCACAAGTCCAGCAAATGCATCTTGGTCTCTTGAGAAGCTTACAGATACATGGAAAAAAGAATGGATGCGATTTTCATAAAAAAGACTTCGAGAGTCTATGAAAAGATTTGGAGGTGATGCGCAGCAATGCAGAATGATCAGCAAAAAAAATATCGCACTAGACATAGAGAAGCCATTGTGAACTATTTAGAACAGCACAGTGAACACAGTTTTAGTGCCTATGATGTCAATGAATACATGCTGGAAAATGGTATTCGGGTCAATTTGACAACAATCTATAGAAATTTGGATAAACTCACTGAGAGCGGGGCAATTATGAAATACAAAACAGCGGAGGATGAATGCTGCCGTTATCAGTGTGTTAAGCCTTATGCGCACTGTCATGAACATATTCATATGCAGTGTAAAATTTGCGGGAAGATTTTGCATTTAGAGTGCTGCTTTATGGAAGAAATTACAAAACATCTGTACGAACATCATAGATTTTTATTGGAATGTGGTGGTTCTGTTTTGATGGGCGTTTGTGAGGAATGCCAGACAAAGGCGGAAGATAAGACATAGAATGGAAATAAAGGAGAAGTTATTATGATAGAGATGTGGGATATCTATGATGCGGACAAGAGACGTACAGGACGCACCATGCAAAGAAATGATTGGTGTTTGAAAGAGGGAGAGTATCACTTGACAGTGCTTGGCGTAGTGGCACGTCCAGACGGAAAGTTTTTGATCACTAGAAGAGTGATGACAAAAGCGTGGGCGCCAGGGTGGTGGGAAGTGCCAGGTGGCGCGGCGCGGGCAGGGGAGGATTCACTGGATGCTGTTTTGCGGGAAATTCAGGAAGAAACGGGGTTGGATGTCTCTGGCTGGGACGGTGGTTATCTGTTTAGCTACAAGCGGGAAAATCCAGGTGAAAGAGACAATTATTTTGTGGATGTCTATCGCTTTATCTCCGATTTTCAGGAGTCAGAACTCTGTTTACAGACAGAGGAGACAGACGGATATCAGCTTGCTTCTCATGAGGAAATTCAAGCACTTGCAGAGCAGGGGATTTTTCTGCATTACAACAGTATAAAAGATGCATTTTGCGGAAAGGAGAATGATTAATATGATAAAAAAAATCTGGGGTGGCATAGCTGGATTTTGGTTGGGAATGGTGTTGTTGTTTGCGGCACCGATAATAGATGTGTGTGCGGCAGAGTACTCTGTGACTGCGGTAGATGCAGTTTTGTATACAAATGACAATACCGTGATTCTGGCGGATGCAGATGACAGCACAATTGTGCTTCCTACGGTGGCGGCAAATTTGCCAATACAAGTGACAGGGATAACAAGTAATGGATATTTTCAGATTGCTTTAGGTGGACAGACTTATTTTATTCACGGGATTGGTCTGAGCGCAGCGGATACAACAGAGAATCCAGAGCGCCAAGTTTATAATGTGATTATGGCGCAAAAGGCTGTTTTCCCAGAAGGAATGCGCTGGACAAATGATAATTATTATGGCTGGAATGGTGGTACTTACACAGGTGGTTTTGGCTGTGCAGGATTTACGTTTGCGGTGAGTGATGCGGCGTTTGGCGATACCAAAGCGCTGATTCATAAAGATTATTCTAACATTAGGGTTGGGGATATTCTGCGGGTGGATAATGACACGCATTCGGTTATTGTGCTTGAGGTTCGGGAGGATTCTGTTATTGTTGCGGAAGGCAACTACAACTCTGCGATTCATTGGGGGCGGGAGATTCCCAAAGCAGAGCTGATTGACCCGCAAAGTTATATTATGACAAGGTATCAATAATATCGTTTTTAGATAAGATTTGAAATAAGAAAAGGGAGGTTTCATTGCAATGGAAAAGATAACAAGTTTTACAATTGATCACATCAAATTACAGCCAGGAGTTTACGTTTCGAGAAAAGATAATGTTGGGGAGAGTACAATCACAACATTTGACCTTAGAATGACTTCACCGAACGAGGAGCCGGTTATGAACACTGCTGAGGTGCATACAATTGAACATCTGGCAGCGACCTTTTTGCGAAATCATAAAGAGTATGGTAGCAAGATAATCTATTTTGGTCCTATGGGGTGTCGCACAGGTTTTTATTTGCTGCTCGCAGGGGATTATGAATCGCAGGATATTGTTCCACTGATGATTGAGCTGTATGAATTTATCAGGGACTATAAAGATGAGGTTCCAGGTGCAAGTCCAAAAGATTGTGGCAATTATCTGGATATGAATCTTGGCATGGCAAATTATCTTGCGAAAAGATATCTGGACAATGTACTGTATCATATTGATGAGACAAGACTGGTGTATTCAAAATAAAACAAGTATGAAATATACACCAAAAAGGCATATTATAGTAAATAATAGGTAACAGTTCAGATAGGTATTTGCACTTTGCTGCAAATACCGTAAGACAACGTGGTGGTTGCAAGCAAAAATCCATCGCCAAAGGCGATTTTGCATGGATTTTTGTTCGTAATAGTGAAGGTATCTGAACTGTTACAATAATAGAAAAAGAGGTTGAGGAATATGAGGGTATTAGAAAATCTAAAACCAGAGAAAGTATTTTACTATTTTGAGGAGATTTGCAGCATACCGCATGGCTCGGGAAATCTGGACAAAATTAGCAGTTATCTTGCTAATTTTGCAGCGGAAAGAGGGCTGTTTCATATTAGAGATGCAAGCAATAATGTGATTATTGTAAAGGAGGCAACTGCGGGATATGAGGAGGTTGCACCAATTATTTTGCAAGGACATATGGATATGGTTGCAGTGAAAACAAGCGACGCACAGATAGATTTGGAAAATGATGCCTTAAAGCTGGCTGTAGATGGTGATAATATCTATGCGGAAGGAACAAGTCTTGGCGGGGATGATGGAATTGCTGTTGCTTATATACTGGCACTTCTTGATTCGCAGGACATTGCGCATCCGCGCATAGAGGCTGTAATAACGACCGACGAGGAGATTGGTATGGAGGGGGCAACCGCGATTGACCTTTCTATGTTAAAGGCAAAGAGAATGCTGAATATTGATTCTGAGGAAGAAGGGATTCTTTTAACGAGTTGCGCAGGCGGAATGAGAACAGACTGTCATATACCAGTGAAAATGGAAGCAGGTTCGGAAGGAATTTGTCTGGAAATCAGAGCAGGAGGTTTGCTGGGCGGTCATTCCGGTACGGAAATCAACAAGGAGCATACCAATGCAATTAAACTGCTGGGAATTACCTTAAAACAGATACAGGAAAAAGTGCCATTTCAACTTGTACAGATAACTGGTGGGGAGAAGGATAATGCCATTCCACGCGAGGCGTGCGCAGTTGTAAGACTGGCGGCGAACGCAAAAGAGTGCTTTGTCAAGGAAGTAAATCGGATTGAAAAAGAGGAGCAGAACGAAAAGAAATCCAAAGAAAAAGATCTGTTTCTCCGCGTGACAGAAACGAATATAATCTCAAAACGTTCGTTTGATATAGAGAGTACACAGCGGATACTGTCTTTTCTAACGCTTCTGCCAAACGGTGTGATGGCAATGAGTGCTGATATAGTGGAACTGGTTGAGACTTCTTTAAATGTTGGAATATTAAAAACCACGGACACAGAAGTTGTGGCAAGCACTGCGATTAGAAGTGCTATAGAGACTGCAAAATATAAGGTTTTTCTTCAGGTGGATACTCTGACAAAACTGTTGGGAGGCTATACAGAGACGCACGGCGTATATCCAGGTTGGCAGTTTGACCCTGATTCCAAACTAAGAGCAGATATGATGCGCATTTATCAAGAGATGTTTGGGAAGGAAGCAAAAGTGGAAGCGCTGCACGCTGGACTTGAGTGTGGGATTATGATTTCAAAGATTCCAGGGCTTGACTGTGTATCTTATGGTCCGAATATTTATGATATTCATACCACAAAAGAACGGCTAAGCATTTCATCGGCGGCCAGAATGTGGGAGTATTTGCTTGAGATATTGAAACAAAAGTAGGAATATACATCAAAGGAGAAAAAATGGCAGAAAACTATAGGGAATTTAATCCTGGAAATGACCAGGAAAGCAGAGGGACACAAAACAGAAAATCTGACAATCAATGGAAAGATTCTATCCGTAAGACAACGACAATAGTCGCTATTTTATTAGTGCTTGCGGTGCTTATGCTGGAATCTGTTTATTCTATTGGCGAGCAGGAACAAGGCGTGGTCACAACGTTTGGCAGTGCAGGAAATGTTGTGACATCTGGATTGCATTTTAAGGTGCCTTTTGTGCAGAGGGTGACAAAGGTAAACACAACGATTCTGGGGTTCCCAATTGGATATCGTTCTGACAGCGAGGACACCGCCAGCCAGGAACAGATTGATGATGAGTCGTTGATGATTACCTCTGATTTTAATTTTGTAAATGTGGACTTTTATGTGGAGTACAAGGTATCTGATCCTATAAAATATCTGTATCATTCACAGCAGCCCAAAGAGATTCTCAAGAATATTGCACAGTCATGTATTCGCAATATTATCAGCAACTATGCAGTAGATGACGTGATCACCACTGGAAAGAGCAAGATACAGGCAGAAATAAAAGATATGATTATAGAAAAACTTGAAGAACAGGATATCGGACTAATGCTTGTCAATATTTCAATGCAGGATGCTGAGCCGCCTACAGAGGCTGTTATAGAGGCATTTAAGGCTGTTGAGACTGCAAAGCAAGGCAAGGAAACTGCGATTAACAATGCCAATAAATATAGAAATCAAAAAATTCCTGAGGCGAGTGCCAAGGCAGACCAGATTTTGCAGGCAGCGGAGGCATCAAAGCAGGAGAGAGTGAATGAAGGTGTTGCGCAGGCATCCAGATTTAATGAGATGTATGCCGAGTATGAGAAGAACCCGCTGCTCACAAAACAGAGAATGTTCTATGAGGCGATGGAAGACGTGCTTCCAGGAGTTAAGCTGATTATTGATGATGGAAGCGGGAATCTAAATAAAACATTGTATCTTGATGAACTTCAATTGGAGGACATCACCAACAGCAATTCTGCGACCTCTCAAGAAGCATCATATGCACAGGAAGAGTGATTGTTTAAAAGACAGGAGAATGAACATGAAGAAAAAACTGGGAAGTGCGTTTGGAGTCATTATTTTGATAGCGGCGTTGGTGGTTTTGGTCAATTCGGCATTTGTAATTCGAGAAAATCAATATGGTCTGGTGCGGGAATTTGGAAGGATTGAAAGGGTCATATCGGATTCAGGGCTTTACTTTAAGATACCATTTATCCAAGAAAAGGATACTGTCACAAAGGAACTTTTGCTCTATGATATTGCGAAGTCCGATGTCATTACGCAGGATAAAAAGTCAATGATTGTGGACAGTTTTGTTCTGTGGCGTGTAATCGATCCGAAAGTCTTTGCACAGACATTAAATACTTCAGAGCAGAACGCGGAGGGAAGAATTAATGTCGCGGTGTATAATTCTATTAAAAATGTGATTAGCAGCATGACACAATCAGATATTATCGCTGCCAGAGGGCAGAAATTGACCAATTTAATCATGGAGAATGTCACGGGAATCCATCAATATGGAATTGAGATTACAACCGTGGAAATCAAGTTACTTGATTTACCAGAAGATAATAAAAACGCTGTGTTTGAGCGAATGATTTCCGAGCGAGAGAATATTGCAGCCACTTATACAGCGGAGGGCAATTCCGATGCGCAGAAGATAAAAAATACTACGGACAAAGAGACGACCGTAATGATTTCTGAGGCGGAGATGAACGCTGAGATCTTGAAGGCAGAAGGCGAAGCGGAATATATGAGAGAGATTGCCAATGCGTATGACGGGGAGCAAAAGGCTGATTTTTATCGATTTACCAGAAGTCTTGATGCGGTGAAAAGCTCGATTCGGGGCGGTAATAAAACGATTATATTAGATAAGGATTCGCCGATTACACAGATATTTTATAATTTTTGACAGATACAGGCACATACAAAAGTTATTGTATGCGCCTGTATGGTGTCTGGTTTATGCTTCTGAAGTAGAATTACCAAGTCTCATATAGAAACATACCAGATAGAGACCGCATACACCTACAAGTGCATAGATAATTCTGGAGAACCAAGTCATGCTACCAAAGATGGCAGCGACAAGATTGAAGTCAAAGAAACCAATCAATCCCCAGTTCACAGCACCAATAATGGCAATTGTCAGTGCGATACCATCAATAAATTTATTACCCATATTTTCGCCTCCTCAGAAATAGTATTGGCATTTCTACGAAAAGCATACAGGAAAAAACTGTTTTTATTGGTACTTTTTTAGAATGTGGACATAAAATTCGTAAATTTATAAAATTTATTCATAAAATTTATGTAAATAAATTGAAATAAGTCGATTAATGTGATATTCTATTATTGCATGTAATTCTGCATTATTTCAAAACCTGCGTTTTCTGACAGATGCAGGTGCAATAGGAGGAGTGCATTATGAAAGTCACTGGCAGTTCAAAACGTAAAAATGTTTCAAAAGAGGATTCTGTTACAGAACAAAAGATGGAATCAGGAAATATGGTTTTGGGGCAAATAAAATTAGAGGATTTAGAGCAGGAGAGGTTAGAAGTGAGAAAATCAGTAGAGAAGAAAACAACAACAACGAAAAAACCAGCAGAGAAGAAATCAGTCAGCACAACAAAGGCAGCTACAACTGAGACAAAGGCTGAAGCCGCAGCAGTAGAGACAGAAGCTGAAGTGGCAAAGGCTGTGGAAGTTCAAACAGAAGAGAGCGCAAGCGAAGAAGGAAAAGCAGAGGCGAAGAAAGAGCCAGCAAAGAAAGAGACAAAGACAACTGCTGCAAAGAAGGAAACAAAGACAACTGCAAAGGTTGAGAAAGAGACAAAGACAGCAACTAAGACTGCAAAAGTAGCAACTTCCGAGAAAGTAGTTTTGCAGATTAATGGAAGAGAAGATCTGATGATGAGCTCTCTGATTGATAGAGTAAAGGCAGCATATGCTGCAGAGGGAAACAAGGCAGACAATATTAAAAATATTGAAGTGTACATAAAACTTGATGAAAATATGGCATATTATGTGATTGATGGCTATGCTTCTGGTATTAGTTTATATTAATATGTTACGTAGACAGTTTTAAAAAATTATTTTGATATACAAACGATAGTTGGTCCATTTTAATTCAAAAACCTCAAATGTTATATAGAGTTTTCAAGCTGTGCAAGATAAATTGGTTGGCAGCTATGAATCATTCTCGTAACATTTGAGGTTTTTAATTTGTTTGATTTTTATAAATAAAGTTTCTTGAATCAATTGTTGTCGTGTGGAAAAAATATGTTTAAGCTGTCGAGTTCTTCCTGGGTAATATTTGTGAACTGATCAAGAATCGTTGTGATATTGTTTTCTTTCGCATTGCAAAGAAGGTAGATAATATCCGCAAGTTGCGAAATAATATCTTTCATACGCATTGTGTCAATTTTTACATGCTTTGTCGTTTTCGTTGTTCTCATAGGAAACCTCCATAATGCAATATCTGTATATTGCAGCGGTGATAAATGTTAATTTACTGGGTTAAAAAAGTGTGAAAATATAAGAGACAAAAGGTAGATATTAGAACGAAGCATTTATTTTTAAATAATTATCATATGCATCAGAATAGATTTTTCCATAGCAGTCTGCCGAAATTTTACCAGAACGATACAACTGATACGCTTCTTTACAGGCATTTTTTAACTCGGGAGAGTTTCCATATAATTCGCCAATCTTTCGTATTTTTTCAATCTGTTCACATTCTAGTACGCTGTATTTATGAAAAGATTTCATACTCTGATCATTCCTTTTTGTTATTTGGATATGGATAAACGACACTGCCCAGTAAATAATATTGGTGCAAAATAGAATACACAGTGCTTGTGTACGTATATAGCGTAGCATATTCTTTGTAAATTATCAATATGAAATTCATAAAAAACTTGACTTTGTATTGTAACATCTGTAGGATTGATTTAGATATTATTGTTTATCCCTCATGTATTGTGGGCATAAACAGCAATATATTTTGCATACAAATTGAGAAAAAGTGTTACAATTCGGTTTTGCTGAACTGTAACGAAAAAGTATCAATTTGGCGTATGAATTTCGCTGCTTTGATAGGAATATCGTAAGCGTTGGCAGATTATAGGCGCCATCAGGTGTGCAATCGGAGAAAGGAAGGGAAAAATGGATACTGTAGAATTGACAAAAAGACCAATATACATCGTCGGTCACAAGAATCCAGACACGGATTCAATTTGCTCAGCGATTGCATATGCATATTTAAAAAATCAGTGTAATAGCAATTGTGAGTATGAATATGTTGCGGCGAGAGCAGGGCAGATTAATCAGGAAACCCAATATGTGTTGAATGCTTTTCATGCGGACCCGCCGGTGTATCTTCATGATGTTATGACTGATGCGAGAGATATCGATATGAATGATGTGGAAGGTGTGACAGAAGATGTTTCTCTGAAAAAGGCATGGCATTTGATGCGGGACAGAGGCGACGTGACGGTTCCTGTGATAGCCGCGGATAAGCTTGTCGGTATTATTACACTGGGCGACATTGCGAATGCCTATATGGACGTGTATGACAATTGCATATTATCACGTGCTAGGACTTCTTATCGAAATATTTTGGAGACAATTGATGCTGAGGTGGTTGTGGGAGATGCCAGCGGATATTTTGAGAGCGGAGAAGTAGTTATTGCAACTGCCAACCCAGATGTACTAGAAGATTACATACACCCTGGTGATATGGTTTTGCTTGGAAATCGTTATGAGACGCAGCTTTGTGCGATTGAGATGGGAGCTTCCTGTGTCATTGTGACAATGGGGGCAAAAATTTCAAAGACGATTCAGATATTTGCCAGAGAACATAACTGTATTCTTATCAGTACTCCTTATGATACGGCCACGGTTGCAAGACTGATTAATCAGAGTATGCCAATAGGATATTTTATGAAGCGGGATAAGCTTACCACCTTTAAGATTACGGACAAGACAGAAGATATTCGGGCGATAATGAAGAAAAAAAGATATCATGATTTTCCGGTGCTTGACGAGGAGGACCGGTATGTTGGTATGATTTCTCGCCGAACTTTGCTGAATTTGCGTAAAAAGCAGTTAATTTTAGTGGACCACAATGAGTTTTCACAGACAGTTGATGGGATAGATTCCGCGGAGATTTTGGAGATAATCGATCACCATAGGATTGGAACACTTGAGACCGTTTCGCCGGTGTATTTTAGAAATCAACCTTTGGGTTGTACCGCGACAATTATTTATCAGATGTATTTGGAAAAGGGGATTGAAATACCTAAAAATATCGCAGGGCTAATGATGTCTGCAATTATTTCTGACACATTGATGTTTCACTCTCCAACTGTGACGGAGGTCGATAAAGACGCTGCTGCCAAACTTTCAGAAATTTGTGAGGTGGAGATTGAGGGATTTGCGGTTGATATGTTTGGTGCTGGCAGCAGTCTGAGTGACAAGAGTGCGGAGGAGATTTTTGAACAGGACTATAAAAACTTTTCTGTGAATGGATTTGAGTTTAGTGTAGGTCAAATTAATTCTATGAACAGCATTGAGCTTGAAGAAATTCGAGAGAAGATTGAACCTTACATTAAGGAGAGAATGCCAGAGCTTCCTGTGGAGATGTGCTTTTTTATGCTTACCAATATTGTGTATGAGAAGACAGAACTTTTATGCTTTGGCGAGAAGGCGCGACAACTGGTTCGTGAGGCGTTCCGTCTTCCAAAGACACAGAAAATATTTGAGCTAAAAAATCTTGTATCGCGGAAAAAACAGTTGATTCCTGCATTTGTATCTGTATTGCAGCAATGGGAAAAATAGAGTATTACATATAGTTATGTCTACGCTTTTTTGTAATATTTGTTGACCATTTACAATTCTTAAAGTATAATTGTAGTATATATTTGTTAAGAATATCATAAAAAAGAGTTCTTGATTTTAATATTTTGTAATATTTGTTACAAATAAATTGAAAAATGCGATAGAATGATTATGATATTTTTTTAAATGGAATCGTAATATTTAGTTGAAAGGAAATGGTTACGGGCATGGATAAAACAAAGGAAGTATTGGGAAAAAACAGTCAGGTAGCACGCTTGAGGAGAATTGTGAAGCAAACGAAAGGGTCTCTAGTGGCGGGCGTTGTCCTGCTGGTGCTTCTATTTTTTGCCAGTGTAGGCTATGCAATGGTAGCCCAAGATCAGCTTGAGAGTACGATGTATCTAAATCAGTATCGCATAGGTTCCAAGTCATTGACAACTGCGGTACAGTCCTATGCAGTTTCAGCGGATAAAATATATTATGACGCTTATATGAAGGAGCTGAATACGGACAAGAACAGAGATATCGCGTGGGCTGGCTTAGAAGCGAATGATATTAAGGATTACGAGTGGGATGAGCTCAAGGAGATCGCAGCACTCTCTAATAATCTAGTTCCGCTTGAGGAGGAAGCGATGCAGGCAGTTGCGGCAGGAGATGTTGTGGCTGCTACGGAGTTTGTGTTTGGCGAGGAGTACAGTGAGACGATTCAAAAGATTAATTCCATGACCGATGATGTGATTAATAAGATACAGGAGCGTCAGAGTCTCACAAAGAAGATGCTGTTGGCGATTCAGATTATGTGTGCGGTTGCGTTTCTTGTAGGGTTTATCAGGCTCGCGCAACAGTGCTTGCGGACAATTAAATTTTCAGAGCAAGAACTTTTAACGCCAATTATTAAAGTGGCAGATCAAATGGTACTTCTTGCAGAGGGAAATCTCCACACGCAATTGGATTTAAAAGAGGATGATAGTGAAGTGGGGAACATGGTTGCTGCGATACGTGTTATGAAGGACAATATGACTGCAATCATTGACGAGATTTCCTTTATCCTAGAACAGATGGGGCAGGGAAATTACATAGTAAAAGTTGAACAGAATTATGTCGGGGAGTATGTGCGAATTAAGGATTCCTTGAATCAGATTGTCGAAGATATGCGCAAGACAGTGAGTACAATACAGGAAGTTGCGCGTGAGATTGACAGTGGTTCCGCACAACTTGCCTATGCCGCAGATGATTTGGCGACGGCTTGTACAGGGCAAGCAACAGAGGTTTCTGATTTGGTGAATTTGCTCACAGCGCTCAGTGACAGTATTGAATACAATGAGAAGGAGGCTGAGGAGGCTGTTAAAATTTCCAATCTGGCAAGTTCTACATTGATTGTAGGTTCGCAGAAGATGAAGGAACTTAGAGATGCCATGAAGGATATCAACCAGTGCTCGGAACAGATTATTGCTGTTATTTCGGCGATTTCTGATATAGGGGAGGAGATTGATTTGCTTTCTCTAAATGCTTCTATCGAATCTGCAAGGGCTGGCGAAGCAGGAAAAGGATTTGCAGTGGTGGCGGAACAAGTGAAAAAACTTGCTGAGGCGTCTCAGAATGCAGTGGGGCAGACATCGGAGCTGATTAAGCGAACCGTTGAGTCTGTGGAAGTAGGAACACGCATTTCACGTGAGGCGGCTGCAAATATGGAAGAAGTACAGATGGGCGCAGAGGAGACAACAGGTCGGATTAACGGTATTGTTGATAAATTGAAGCTTGAAGTTGAGAGTATTGCGCATATTAATGACAGCATTAGTGTTGTGGCAGGGATTGTGGATAATAACTCTGCGACATCAGAGGAGACAGCCGCTGTCAGCGAACAGCAGAAAGCGCAAGTAGAATCTATGGTAGATATGATTAGTAAATTTAAAGTATAGTAAGATATAAATAGAACGAAATTTATCATTGCGGCATATGATGATAGAAAAGATGTGGATGTTTTTATGAATGATATAGAAAAGACACAATCCTGCATTACACAAGTTACACAGCAGGAACCATATCTTACAGGGGAACATGTAATCATTGCTGTGCTAGACAGTGGAATTGATTATTTTTTGCCAGAATTTCGCGATGCATCTGGGCAGACGCGGATTTTGGCAATCTGGGATCAGACACAGCAGCCTGATGCGCAGCAGGGAAAACTGCCGCCGCTAGGCTATCAAGAAGGAGTATTATATACAAGAGAAATGATTAATGAGGCACTTGCTTTGGGGCGTGAAAACGGTCAAAAGCAAGTGCCTGTTTTTGACTTGTCTGGTCACGGAACGGCTGTGGCAGGGGTAGCGGCTGGTTCCAATATGGGAGTTGCACCGAAAGCTGATTTGTTGGTGATACGGTTGGGGAATCCACAGGCAAATTCTTTTCCAAGAACAACACAATTGATGCGAGGAGTAAATTATGCAGTGAATCTTGGCGTTACATTAAACAGACCTGTGGCAGTCAATGTTAGCTTTGGCAATACTTATGGCGATCATCAAGGAAATTCTCTACTGGAACGTTTTATTGACAATGCATCTGAAGTTGGGAGAAGCGTGATTGTTATAGGAAGTGGAAATGAGGGAGTGTCAGGAGGACATACGGCTGGAATCATACAAAAGGAAAGTCGTATAGTAGAACTTGCGGTAGGGAATTATGAGACAGGGCTAAGCATTCAATTGTGGAAATTCTATCAGGATGTGTTTAATCTGGTCATCACATCACCTGGAGGAGAAAAGACGATATTGGAATTGTCTGCGGTTAGGGAGGCACAAACAAAAAGGTGGACATTGGAGCAAACGCAACTCCTTTGTTATCTTGGAACACCGCTTCCCTACAATGTTCAACAGGAAATTTTTATTGATATGATACCGATTAATCGTTATATCGACAGTGGTGTGTGGCGTATGGAATTGGTTCCGGTATCACTTGTGACAGGAGAATATCGATTTTATCTTCCTGGGTATGCGGTTAGAAATGCGGCAACCAGTTTTTTCTTGCCGACACCGGAAATGACAATTACAATCCCTTCAACGGCGAGAAGGGCGGTGACAGTCGGCGCTTATGATGTAGCGCGTAGAAGTTACGCAGATTTCTCTGGAAGAGGATACGTGTATCGCTATAATGACGGCAGGACGGACACGGCCGGAGGACAGCAGATTATTGCAGATGTAAAACCGGATATGATAGCGCCTGGAGTAAATATCACTGTGCCTATGCCCGATGGAGGATATGAGCAGGTTTCAGGGACGTCCTTTGCGACACCATTTGTAACAGGGGCAGCCGCATTGCTGATGGAATGGGGAATTGTTCGCGGGAGAGATCGTTTTCTTTATGGAGAACGTTTGAAAGCAAGCTTGATACGTGGAGCGCAGTCACTCCCTGGAATTTCAGATCAGCCCGACAGTAGGATTGGGTGGGGAAGACTATGTGTGGAGAGTGCTTTGACAAATATGCAATAAAAAAGAAAGGAAAGTAATAGAGATGCGGATTTATGTAGTTAAAGAGGGTGACACAATCGATCACATTGCGGAGATATTTGCAACAGATGTGGAAGAAATTGCATATGACAATCAAATAACAGAGCCCTATCGTTTGGCAGTGGGGCAGGCATTGCTAATACCAGTGGAAGGGGAGGTGCGCGAAAAAAGGAGTGTGTATGTGAATGGCTATGCATATCCGTATATACGCGACGAGGTGCTTTTGGAAACATTGCCATATTTGACAAACCTTTCTGTATTTTCTTATGGTTTTACTATTGAGGGTGATTTGATTCCGCCGCAGGTGGATGACACTCGTATGATTCAAGAAGCGTTAATACAAGGAACTGCGCCAATTTTGGTTTTGACACCGTTTGACCAGACAGGAATGTTTAATAATTATCTGATTAGTGAGATTACACAGAATATGACAGCGCAGCAAAATCTGATTGACCAGATGTTATCGGTGATGGAGGAAAAAGGGTTTGTGGGAATTGACCTTGATTTTGAGTATATTTTGCCACAGGACAGAGTTGCATATGCTGATTTTGTTGCAAATGTTAGAGCACAGGCAGCACCGAAAGGATACACTGTCTCTGTGGCACTTGCACCGAAAACGTCAGCGAATCAGAAGGGACTTTTGTATGAAGGAAAAGATTACAAATTGCTTGGTGCCGCTGCGGACAGTGTGCTTTTGATGACTTATGAATGGGGATATACATATGGTCCACCTATGGCAGTTGCACCTATCAATAAGGTACGCGAAGTAGTAGAATATGCAATTACAGAAATTCCAAGAGAAAAGATAGATTTGGGGATTCCGAATTATGGTTATGATTGGACGCTGCCTTTTGTGCAGGGAAGCTCTAGGGCGCGGACTATTGGAAATGTGGAAGCAGTGAAGATTGCAATTGAAAATGATGCTGTGATACAGTTTGATGAAACGGCAATGTCCCCGTTTTTCCATTATGAAAAAGATGGGGTACAGCATGAAGTATGGTTTGAGGACGTGAGGAGTATGCGAGAAAAATTTCATTTGATTGCGGAATATGGACTGCGAGGAATGGGATATTGGCAGATTATGAAGCTGTTTCGCGCAAATTGGTTATTACTTGCAGACACTTTTATACTGAACGGTCAAAAGGACTGACTGCTCAGTATACGAGCAGAAGTTTAATTTTGGTATCTAAGAATTCTTAATTAATAGAATGTTTTTTCGGAATCTCTTTTGTAGCTGTTTTTGGGTAAATTTTCATTCAGATATACAAAGAGATTCCGAGAGTTTTAAACGGTTAAGTGTTTTGATATTTATTTACAATTTCTTGCATTTTGTCCCATTTTGTTTCCATATCTGCAACAAGCTTAAACTGTGTTCTTGCACGGTCTAAGTTGTGATGTTCACGGTGTATTTTGAAGTAGTGATCTCCTGTCAGAAAATCAGCTAAAAATCGAATACCACACTCATAAGTCATCAGTTTGGCTCCCATGGGAAGGAGTTCAATTTCTTTCTGTGTAAGGCTTCCAGCACAGCCTTCTAAATATCCTCTTGTGAAAGCTTCAAACAAAGATAAATCAAGTTCTATTTTGCTTAAATCTGGCTCATCTTCTGCGCCTGTACTTGCGCCAAAACGAATGGAATCGCCAAAATCATACAGAGAGAGTCCAGGCATAACCGTATCGAGATCGATAATACACAGTGCTTTGTGTGTCTCTACGTCAAATAAGATATTATTTAATTTTGTATCGTTGTGTGTCACGCGCAAAGGTAATTTTCCCGCAGCTAAGAGATGAGTTAGAACTGACGTTTCGTTTTCCCTGTCGAGTGCGAAAGAAATTTCTTTTTGCGCAAGAGCTGCGCGTGTGTTGTCCGCCTTTTGTACTGCTTTCTGGAAGTCCTGAAATCGGGATGCAGTGTTGTGAAAATTAGGAATGGTTTCGTGAAGCATATGGACTGGAAAATCTGCCAGAAGTTTTTGAAACTTTCCAAAAGCGACAGCACTATCATAAAAATCTTTTTCACTTTCTACTTTTTCCAGACATACAGAACGCTCAATGTAGGGAAAAACTCTCCAATAATTTTGCGCGCTATCACAAAACCAATCCGCGCCATCTAATGTTTTGTATACACTTAAGGTTTCTCTCTCAGGGTCGCCGCCTTGAGAGAGAATCATTTTGCGCAGATAGGCGGTTACATGAACCACATTTTCCATAAGCTGTGGTGGATTTTTAAAGATATCATGGTTCATGCGCTGTAAAATATATTTTTTTTCATAGTTCTCGGGCGTCTTACAGCGCAACAGGAATGTATCATTAATATGTCCATTTCCATAAGGACGCCGTTCTATTAGACCATTGTTTTCAGCAATAAATGCAGCAATCGCTTCCTCTATTTTAGCACAAGCTGGATTTTCTGTATACATAGATTCTCCTTTAACTTAATGAATATCAATCCAACGCATTTCCATCGGGGTCAAATCAAGATGAGCAAAAAGTGTGCCTTGTACATACAGATCTGTCTTTTGTGGTTCTTTAGAATTGTTAATGACAGCTATTTTGCCAGTCTGTTCAAAAACGGCAAGTTCTGTATCTACATTGCTCACATAATACTTCTTTAACTCGTCTTCTCTGTGTGCGGCGAAATAAATAGCACGCAGCAGGAGACGGCAATTCTGAGGAGAATAGGGCAATCCTGCGAAATAGACACTTCTGCCTTTGCCATATTCGTTGACTACCAAACGGCTGTACTTCCCGTCCATATTAAGTATTTGATAATGTTCGCCCTGTGCGTAAATGCGGCTTTTTCCTTCCCCAAAATCAATTTCTTCGGGAATATCTTCCAGGATAAAGTGATCGCAATTGAGTTCATTATATTTGTCAGTGCTCATTGAGAAGCCAAGTTCTCTGTCAACCCCCAACACATCGCTAAGTTGGAAATAACGTCCTTGATACTGGCAGGCACTCGGTTCACCAACGCCGATAAATCCGCCACCCTCATCAACGAATTTACGGATCGCGCAGACAATTGCTTCATCCTTCCAATTCTCTGCGCCACTCCAAGAAGTATAAGCATCTCCAGCATTGATAATTACTTTTATTGAAGGGTCGATGCCAGTTTTTACCTGTTCAAAATCAATAAATTCCACGTCGATAGGCATTCCACTTAAACATTCGATTACGCCTACATATGAGTAGATTTCTCTGTACCACAGTGCATGATGTACTTGGTTGGACATCCAGCGTCGAATATTGCCCCAGCAGTTTAGAATTGCAACTTTAAAAGGTGCTGTGTACGCTTTTGTTCCCTGCATATTTTGGTGTATCTGTCGAAATTCATTTACAACTTTTTGAATTTGGTCGATAAAACCTGGCCATTCCGCAGCTAGTTTGAGATATCCGCCGTATCCAATGCGGTCAAGTGGGGAGCGCAGAATCGCCCTTCGCGCTTTCAGCCAGTTGTCTTGCGCTTCACCAATTGGATCGCCGCCTTCAGTGAACACGTCGGGGAAAAAGTAGGGCAGCAGGCGTCCTTCTGTATATTTCACCCCTTGAATATCTGAGATCATACGCAGTGTAACACCGTCCCCCACAGAGCCAACAACGGCGTCAAGTCCAATATTTTGGAAGTATTTTCCAAAAGGTTCTGTTCCAATCCAATGATCGCCTAAAAACATCATTGCTTCCTTGCCGTAGCTGTGCACAATGTCCACCAGTTCTTTTGCAAGTTTAGATACTTCAATTTGTTGAAACTCTATAAAGTCGCGGAACTCTTTGGAGGGTACGCGAAAAGTCGAGTTGTGATAGCCTTGGTCCACTATGTATTCTGGGCGGAATGGATAGCCAGCCCATTTTTCAAATTGTTCTAAAATATAAGGGCTGACGCTTGCGCTATAACCAAACCACTCTACAAATTTTTCGCGCTTTTGATCATCAAAGGTTAGGGTAAACTGATGAAAAAAAGTAGTAAAACGTACAACGTTTACATGTGGATTATCCTCACACCATTTTTTAAGCTTTTGTTTAACATAAGCTTGGGTTTTAGGCTGACGCACGTCGTAGGTTAATTGGTGTGGTGCGTCTTTCCAGTCATTTGTAATAAAGTTGTACATATGTACGGGGTCCCAAATCAGGAATGCAAGAAAGCTGACAGTATATTGATGATAGGGTATCGTCTCAATAACAACTTCGCCAGTTGTCTTGTCATAATTCCATTTTTCTGTTGGAACAATTTCTCCAGTAGTTCTGTCAATCACTTCCCACCAGCGCTTCGGGGAATCAATTGTATTGACTTTAAGTTGTTCTGTGTGAAATCCTTTCATAAGTGCGATGCGCAAGCATTCACCCTTCGCAGTAACACGGTCGCTTATCAGATATTCCTGTTGAATTTCTTCTGGATTTTGCATAGCCCAGTGATTGTCTTTGCGGGTGGTATAGTATGTTGCATAAATTTTGGCGTCTTGGTTTAGCAGTTCTTCAGGCATAGTTGTTCCGTCGCAGTCCCGTAGTGCGTCCGCGCCAAGCATATTTTTTAGCTGAATGGTTGTTTCAACCATGTCCACGTCTGTAGGCAGCGTCAGTCTGCCAGTGTTTTCTATATTCATAATAGGGACCTCCTTTTAGGCATTCTCTTGAATTGCCGCTGTCAGGCAGCAATTTTACTGGTATTTTCTGTTGTAGAGATAGAGGAGAATTAATATTCCAGCAAGGCCGATAAGCATTGTCAGTAACCCTGCGGGTCCGATATTGCGCTGCCCTGTGACAATTAATACGATACTGACAATAAATATCAGCAAATATAATAGTCTGATGACATATTTCATACAAATTCCTCCTTAAAATTATCCTTTTAATCCGCCTAGACTCATGCCTTGTGTCAGTTTTTTCTGTACTAAAATGTATAGAATTAATGTTGGCAGCATAACAATCACAAGTCCTGCATAGAGCTGTCCGTAATTTGCCGCTGCTTTTTGCGCCTGCATTAATTGCATCAAACCAACAGGAAGCGTTTTGGAGTTCTTGGTGAGCAGTGTCATGGAAATAATGTACTCATTCCAGAACGATAGGAAATTAAATAGGATCACCGTGATAATACTTGGCAGTGCCATTGGCATCATAATCTGAACCATTGTCCGAAAATATCCGCTGCCGTCCATGTAAGCTGCCTCCTCATAATCGCGTGGTATCGTGACAAAGAAGCCAGAGAGTAGATAGATTGTGAATGGCAGGGCAGTGGACGCATATACGAGTGCCACAACAAAAAGATTGTTTAAAAAGAAACCGTTGCCGCCTAAACTTTTTAGAAATTTATCTGCATCCACAAACATTAGGAAAATTGGCACAACAATATAATTGACATTGATGAATAGACCGCCCATAAACATTATGTTGATCAGTTTGCTGCCAAAAAAGCGGTAGCGCGCAAGTACATAGGCGGCTGGTAATGCAACCACTAGCAGAATGGCAAGTGCCAGCATTGTCACTAGGATAGAGTTGAAAAAATACTCACCCATGTTTGCTTTCTCAAAAGCATCAATAAAGTTCTGGAAATAGAAGCCTTTTGGCATTGTCCAAGGATTACCATAAAATTCAGAGTTTTCTTTGATGGAAGCCAGAAAGACCCACGCCACTGGTATTACAATGCTGATGGCAAGCGTCAGCAGGGCAACATAGATAAAAATTTTGTACAGAGTATCAAGACTCATTTCTTTCTTATTTTTTTGCATCTGTGTCTCCCTCCTTTAAAATTCCAAGGGTTCTCTCTTGGTAGCAAAGTTGATAATCGCTGATAGTCCAAAGGAGAACAAGAACACGACAACACCAATTGCCATACCATAACCGTAGGAAGAATTGGTGTATGCCTGTTTGTACATATAACTCAAAAATACTTCTGTTGCACCGTCAGGACCACCGTTTGTAAGTGCTTTTACAATCAGAAAACTAATATTAATAGAACTGATTACAAAGAAAGTTAATGTCGTTCTAATATTTGTCCAGATAAGCGGCAGAGTGATGGAGAAAAACTGACGGATTCTGCCAGCGCCCTCAAGGTTGGCAGATTCATAGAGACTTTCTGGAACACTCGCCATACTTGCCATATACATAACCATATAGTATCCGATTGCCTGCCAAATCATAGCGATAACAAGACTGTAGATGACCAGTTTCTGATCACCCAGCCAAAGGATTGGTGTTTTCTCGCTTCCGCGAAAAATGCCAATAATACTGTTTAGGAGGCCATTATTTGGGTCATAAATTGCAGAGAAGATTGCAGAAATTACAACCACGGATAAAATATTGGGTATGTAAAATATTATACGAAAGAAGTTTTGCCCTTTAATTTTTTCTCTGGAAAGAATCGCTGCAAAAATAAGGGACAGCGCCATTGTAACAATTGTGACAATCGCAATTAAAAGGACTGTATTTTGGAAGGAACGGAAAAAGTTGGTATCTTCCATTAAAATTTTAAAATTATTTAGACCGACAAACTGTTTGGTGTTGGAGTAGCCACCCCATTTGTACAGAGACATTTTAAAGACATTAAATGTTGGGATTAACATAAAGATAACAAACAGTATAACTGCCGGCGCTACGCATACAGTAATAAAAATCGATTTTCCTTTGACTTTTTTCATGCGCACACCTCCAATGATTACTGTGCAAAAAAGCGCTCCAAAGTTAGAAACCTTCGGAGCGCTCCTAAAACCTTATTCCATTGCAGCTCTTAATTTGTCGCTTGCATCTTCTACAGCAGCCTGCCAGTCTGCAACAGTCTTGTCACCACTCACAATACTGTTGACTGTTCCGCACAGTGTATCAAGCATATTCACACCTTCCACTGGTGCAGTGGAAGCAAATCCGCCCATAACTGCAGTTGCGCCGTTGTCATAGATGCTATAGAACAACTTATTGTCGCCTTCCAGAGAGTCACTGACACCAGTGATTGGCTGGATTGCTGTGGATTTTGCAAAGATCTTTGCAGCTTCATCAGAGTACATATAAGCCACGAATTCTTTTGCCATATCCTGATTTTCTGCCGCAGCAGGAATCCACATTTGCTCAAACCAACAGAAGGAGCAGCCTGCACCACCTTCATTTACTGCTGGGATTGCCATAAATCCCCACTCGAAACCATCTGCTCTTGGCGCGTCAGCCATCTCGCCTGGAAGCCATGTGCCGTTCGGGCAGAAGATTGCTTTGTTGTCAAGAATTAGCTGCTGGTTTTTTGTAAAGTTGTCATTGTTGGCGTTGGCAACAGTTGTGCCTTCCGTATACTCTCCAAGTTTTGCAATTAGTTCAAATACTTTGGTCGCATTTTCGCTCTCCCAGATTCCATCTTCATAAGTCATACAACTATTGAAGAAGTCGGAACCACCTGCCGATGACAAAGTTGCGTATGTGAACGCGTCAAAGTAACCAGTTGTAGGATATGTAAAGAGTGCGATTCCCTCTGCTTTTGCCGTTTCGCCAAGCGCCCACATTTCTTCCCATGTTGTGGGGACATCCCATCCTTTTTCCTTGAAAAGTCCTGCGTTGTAGAAGAGTCCGCAAGGGCTGTAGAACATCGGTGCATAGTAGGTCACGCCATCGCCGTAAGGGTTGGTTGCCAGCGTATCGAGAAATCCAGGAATAATTTTGTCTCTTACCGTTACATTTTCGCCAGGAACTGTCATGTCAAGGACATCTGTCAGCGGAAGAAGTGCTTTTTCTTTTGTCAAAGTCTCTGTCAAAGCAGCTTCACGACCTGTTGCCAAATGCACTACATCTGGATAATCTCCAGCTTTCATTGCAGGGCTGATAACATCTTCCAATTTCTTGTCAATGGTGAGTTCTACAGTCACACCCGGATGAGAAGCCTCAAAAGCTGCCACGACTTCTGACCACATATCTGCGCCATATCCGCCTTCAAAAGCAGCTACTTTAAGGGTCTGTTCTTCAACTGGAGTCGCTTCATCTGTTGGGGTTTTTTCTGTTGTATCTGTCGGAGTACTTTCAGCAGGTTTTACTTCAGCAGTATTGTTGGACGTAGTATTGTCTGCTGGTTTGCTGTCCGCCGCTTTATCGCCAGATCCGCCGCATCCTGCAAGCAATGATGCTGATAGGGCTGTCATCAGTAACAATGAAATAACTTTTTTTGATTTCATAGAAATCCCTCCCTTATGAATTTCCGTCATACGATTTCTGCATCATTGCAGACCGTATGAGAATTCTGCTATAAAAGCGGTTAAGACTTTATAGCAGTTGATTTGTTTTTAAGTATAACTTAAGTATAGCGATATTGACATGCAGAATCAATCTGATTGTTGCTCGATGTTTTAGAAATCTTGCTTTTTGTAAAAAAATATTTAAAATAAAACAACTCAAAAAGTATAAATTGTACAGAATTTATATAGAAATCGAATTAAATAACAATATTTTATGCAAATTATAAAAATAGAATTTTGAAAAAGAAGGATAACAATTATTTTTTATGTGCTGTATTTACAAAATAAAGATTGCTATAATTTTAGAAATATTAGGGCATATACATTTGTAGACAAAATATATAAAGTTTGTTATATTTTTCTTATAGAGAATAATTTTATACTGACGGTCAATCCTTTTGACCACCGGTATATATTGTTTCAGAAAGGAGTATATAATGGGAAATACAAGACATTGTATTGAGGAAAATCAAATTTTTAATTTTGATGGTCTGAAACTGTTGTATGTCTCAACTTCAAAATATGAAGGGGACTGGCAAAGTATTTTGCATTCGCATCCGTTTAGTGAACTTTTCTATGTTGTGCGGGGCAACGGTTCGTTTATCACGGAAGGTATGGAGTTTCCTGTCAGTAAGAATGACATGGTGATTATCAATCCAAATGTACAACACACAGAAAAATCTGTGCAGACAGAGCCTTTGGAGTATATTGTGTTGGGGATAGAGGGGCTTTCCTTTTCGTTTGAAAATATGGTGGCTGCACAGGAAGGCGTCTATATGCAGCAGACTGCGTTTGGAGAGGTGTATAAATACAACACACAGAGCTCTAATATTTATGCTTATCTAAATATTATGTTGGAGGAGATTTCTAAAAAAGAGGAAAATTATGAGACTGTGTGCCAGAATTTGTTGGAAGTTATTATGATCTGTATGCTCCGAAACAATAACTTATCGATTGTGCAGAGCAACAATATTCTTTTAAATAGAGAGTGTACGCAGATTAAAAATTTCTTGGATGCAAATTATGCAGAAAATATTACATTGGATGTGTTGGCAGCGCGCTCGCATATGAATAAATATTATATGGTTCATGCCTTTACGAAATATATAGGAATTTCTCCAATTACATATCTGATTCAAAAGAGAATACAGGAAGGAAAATCTTTGCTGGAATCCACATCATACTCGATTTCACAGATTTCGTCTACTCTTGGGTTTTCTTCGCAATCCTATTTTTCACAGGCATTTAAAAAAGTGACAGGGAAGACGCCGAATCAGTACCGAAATGAGTTTAAGAACAGATAGACATTAAAATATTTGTTCTGCACACGGGCGTCCATATGAGAGGGGTCAGCAAAGCCAACGGGCACCCGTGTGCGTTTATTATATTATTTCTTTCCAGCTAGAAATTACTTCTTCACAGGCATCAGGGTCCATGTCTGCAACAGCCTCACAGAGTTGGATATACAAGTCATGGCTCTCGTCTTGGAAACTGTATCCATCGAGCGTGTGAATTGCATCATCCATTTTGTCCATATCAAGATCTTCAATGGCTTGTTTCATCAGTGTAAAGACTTCCATTAGTACAGGGGTCGTTATAGGCGGTTTTCCCTCCTCCTCTCTCTTTTCTGGGAAATAAGGGCTTAACAGATCATGGTAGTGTGCGTATAAAGCAAGCAGTTCATCTGTATTTTGCAGAATCATATCGATATCATTTGCATTGCCGGCAGCCTCCAGAGCGGCAGCCTTTTCGGAAAGGTCGTCGGCGCCAATCTGCCTAGAAGCACTCTTGAGCGCATGAACTTCAATAGTATAGTTATACCAGTCTTTTTTGTCGCGGTAGGTTTCTATTAATTTCAATTTTTTTGGTATGACATGATAATAATCTGCAAGGATTGTCATAAAAAGTTCTTCACTTCCTAGAAGTTTTAGAGCCTCTTTTATGTTTAATTCTGGAATGTCTGGCAGCGTAACTATTTTTTTGGCGACAACAGGTCTGACGGAGCCAGTATGCTTTTTAATTTTTTCTTTTGGGAGCCATCTGCGTATAGCATTGACTAGCATACGAACCTCAATAGGTTTTGCCACAAAATCATTCATACCTTCTTCGATGAACATTTTTTTGACATTGCCAATCACATTGGCAGTCAATGCAATAATGGGTACATTGTCATATTCAGAGTGGAAACGTCGGATAATATGAGTTGTTTCAATGCCGTCTATCTCTGGCATCATATGATCCATCAATATCAGGTCATACATAGTATCTGATATTTTATTGATGGCTTCATTTCCACTGAGGGCAGTGTCAATCTGCATGTTGAGCGGTTCAAGCAGCCCTTGAGCGACAGTCAGATTGATAGAGTTATCATCTACAATTAGAATTTTGGCTGTCTCGGCAGTAAAATCATAGTATTCATCAGAAGAAGTACTGTCGTATTGGCTAAAGATTTCATGATTGTAGATTCCTGCCAGTGCCAAGACAGACAAAGGTTTATGTACGATCAATACATTGAATGGCGTGTTCGTCACAGACACCCCATATGGAGCAATAACAATTACATTGAGCTGTTCCTGCTCCTGTATGAAGTCCTGCAAAGGTTGACTAAAGTTTGCATATGGAATAAACAAATAGGTATCAGTCAGCCGGTCTTTATATTCTGTCAGAAAGGTTAAAATATCCTTATCTTTTAGGTCAGTATAATCAATGTCAAGTTTGTGCATATCTCTCTTTAGCTGAATGTTTGCGTAGGTATTGTTGAGAAAACCTGCCGCGTGTTTTGGCGGTGTCTCATTTAGGGAGATAGAAGGTTCTGGATTAATGACTTTCTGTGGCACAGTAAAAGAAAAAGTTGAACCTTCTCCATATACACTTTCCACAGAAATATTGCCGTTCATCAGCGTGATAAGTTGTTTGCTAATTGCAAGACCAAGACCAGTGCCTTCAATATTGCGGTTCCGTTTGCTGTCAAGCTGCTGGAAGGATTGAAAAAGTTTATTGATGTCTTCAGGTTTGATACCGATACCTGTATCAGATACAGAAAACAACAGATTAATGGTATCTTCTGATACGACTTCAAAATCGTACTTTAAACAAATTTGTCCTAGTTTGGTAAATTTTACTGCATTGTTTGCTAAATTGGTAATAATCTGTTTTAGACGCACCATATCACCAGAGAGGACCTTTGGAATTTTAGGATTGATATCAAGGATCAACTCCACGTCATCTTTGTCGATACGCGTACTGATAATGGTTGCAACATCGTTGATGAGGGAAGCTGGTTCATAATCATCTGCAACAATGTCCATTTTTCCAGATTCTATCTTAGAGAAATCGAGGATATCATTGATGATGGTGAGTAACGACTTTCCGGCAGCTTTTATCTGATTGATATAATTTTTTGCTGTGGGAGTCATCTCCTCGCGAAGCGCCATTTCTGTCATACCAATAATCGCATTCATAGGAGTGCGCAGCTCATGACTTGTGTTGGCCAAAAAATCAGATTTCATGTTTGCGGCCTTTTCAATTTCAATATTTGCTTCCTTCATAATGTACTTATGATAAGCAATGCTTGAGAGTGCGCTTGTGAGCGTGTACAGGAAAAGAGCAGCGTTGTCAAGTTTTGACTTTTCAATGGTAGGCACACTCATGACTGACTGCAAATAATTGATGAGATCAATGCCAATCTCAGCAGCAACCTGCATAATTCGTGTGATATCAGGAGGAGAGATGAGCACCTGTCCGCCTACAAAGCAGCCGACCATTTTATCACCGGCCATAATCGGAGCCGCAAAATCCATAAGCCCCGCATGGCAATAATATGTAACGGAAGAACCTACTTTTAGGGAGAGTTCTGCGCCATGTTTGTCACACTGTTGGCATCGCAGGCACCCGATTGGTGAATTTCGAGTGTATTTGCTGCAAAAATCTGTGAAGTTTGTTCCTTTTGTAACAGGAACTCCTTCTGCATCTGTGATAATAGCGGCAAAACCAGTCATCTTAGAGAAAGAGTCCTGCAGGCGCTGGAGCATCTCCACTTCAAAAAGGTCTGTGATGGTTATCTCGTTATTCATAATATGTCTCCAATTAAAATATTAAAGTATTTACAGCTTCTTAGTTACTAATAATATTTATAGAAGCAGTTCATTTATTTTATTAAGCAGTGCATGTTTGTCTACTGGTTTGAGAAGATACCCTTGTGGTCGTAATGCAAGTGCACTTTTGGTCTTCTCCACATCATTGATTCCTGTGAGGAATACAATTGGAATAGAAGCGAGACGGGGGTCAGCGCGCACCGCTTCGAGGACTGCCGGACCATTCATATCAGGCATTTCATAGTCGAGCAGAATTAAATCTACTTTCTTTGTTTTTAGGAAGCGAAGAGCGATATTCCCATTGATAGCAGTGGCAACTTCGTATTTGGAGTCAAGATATCCTTTGATTGTTTTGTGGATAATCGTGGCATCATCTACGACAAGGATACGAGGGCGCTCCTTTAACTCAAAATCCAATAGCTCCTCGTCTGCTGGAAAAGTTGGTTCACTCCCAGCAATATCAAACATAGAATCTAACTGCGCTAACGCGTCAAAGGCGCCACCGCCAGTAGAGAGCGTTGGTGTGGTGGGTGGGAGTTGGGCAGATGCCAGACGCACTTGATGATCCCGAATAAAGCGAGTGAGTGTATCTTCCAAGTCGGCGGTGGGAATTGGAAGTTTTAATGCAAGTTCGGGTACGTTATTTGCAATCTTAGATGCGAAATCCAAGCTGGAATTGTCACCAATTGCACCATAAGGAATTTTATTTTTCATTAAAATATCGTGGAAACTTCCAACTGTCACAAGGTCATCTCTTGTTTCTGCACGCATACAAAGAACAAACATATCCGGTTTGAAATACTGGACATGATTTTTTAAATCATCATAGATAATTGATGATGTCATACATTCAAATGTTGAGTCCATCTGGGTAAAGAAAGAAGTGATTAATTTTTTGCTGTTTCCAGCCAGTAATAACTTATATTTTTTCATATTGCATCCTCCTGTAATGTAAAATAAAACGGCAATTATTTTTGTCGTTTATTATAAGTGTTTGCTTGTATATAATAGTAACATAAATCAAAAAAATTAGAAACAGAAAGTTTTGTTTTTGAAAAATTTTGGTGATAGTATTGCAAGGTTCTTTCTTTACAGTTCTATAGGAACGTGGTATGATAAGCTTATCAGTTTTGAAAAGAGGTGGAAAAATGTCAAATTTAATAGAATTTTTCAGAATGGTGTTATCTTATTTAATGGTTTTTGCAGTGATTGTTGCAGTGTCAGGAATTGGCGGTTACATTGGTGTGAAAGTGTGGAAACCGAAAGGGAAAGAATAGAGTCGGCTTATGATTTTATTTCTATTCTTCCGCTGGGAGCGTAGCGAGTAGGGGAAATAATCTTCCCCTACTCGATTATTTAGTATGACGGGCATGCCAATGCTCTGTGGTGAGAGTCCACTTAGGCGTAGCTACCAACGAACTTTATAGCGACT
>ERZ808041.174-NODE-174-length-68609-cov-4.517510_pt1 | contig 68609 bp, 59 predicted proteins | sample MGYA00380192_ERZ808041 | MGnify/ENA primary metagenome ERZ808041 (study PRJEB31490, sample SAMN06133412) | mouse gut metagenome | isolation source: Z1_1 | host: mice | place: China: Chengdu | collected 2015-05 ...
CTTACGTCTCCACCTACCATGGCTGCAATGGCTGCCGCCGCTTCTGATGTTCCCGTTACCGCAAATTGTTCTGCCGACGTGTCTGCGCCTGCAAGCGCATTTGCCGCGCTAGCAAGTGAGCTTTCTGCCGCGCCAAGATTCCCTGCCAGATTGCCCGCCGTATTTTCAATATTATTTATGGCCTGAGCCAAAGCCGCACATCCATCTGCCAATGTACAGGCGCCGGAATAGGCCGCCGCAACGCTTCCTTTGAGATTCTCAGTGCCCGCTGCCAACTCTTTTGCGCCATTCTCTGTATCTTTGATCCCATTCGCCAGCTCGCTCACACCGCTGGCATAGGCATTCACGCCGTCCGCCAGGCTGTCTACACCAGTCGCAAGCTCGCCGCTTTTACTGTTCAGCTCATTTACGCCTGCTGACAATGTCTTTGAACCGTCCGCCAACTCCTTCGCGCCTTTTGCGGCGCTCTTTGACCCATCCGCCAACGTCTTGGCGCCGTCCGCAGCTTCCTTTGTTCCCTTAAAAAGCTGACCCGCACCGTCAGACGCTTCTTTTGCGCCGTCCGCCAACTCCTTGGCACCGTCAGATGCTTCTTTTGCACCCTCCGCCAACTCCTTGGCGCCGCTTACTGCCTTCTTCGTCCCGTCAGCAAGCTGACCCGCGCCGTCAGACGCTTCTTTTGAACCCTCCTCAAGCTTTGCGGAAGCATCCTCAAGCTCACGGATGGAATCCTCAAGACTGTCAAAATCATGGACGTCGCTTAAATCAAACTCCTCCATAATCTCTGCGGAGGCCACCGTAACCGTAGGCCCCACAGAGGCATCCTTTACGTCCGCCGTAATGGTAACACTCTCCGGAATATCCAAATCCAGTTCTTTTAACTTCAGGTTTTCAGTAAGCCCTGGGAATCCAAGCCCCACCACAATATTCTTATCCGCGTCCGACATAATCTTTCCGTTGTCAATCGTCACGTTGGTATACTCATCCGTTGGCAGCATCATGGAGGTCACCATGGTAAAGGGAGTGTACATCTCCACCGGTTCACCGTCAATCTCTACCCTCTCCTTCGAGTGGTTCTTGTAATCAATATGAATCTCCACCTTGCCGTTTTTTCCTGCCAAATCCTCCGCTTTGATATCTTTCCCGTCTAATTTATAGGAAATGTTCACATCAACGGGAAGCTTTTCATCTGTGGTGCCCTGATAATAGATATCGCTGCCCTCCGACTTCCATGTAAGCTCTTGGCCGTTTCCCTTGTCGAATTCCTCCTCGCCCTTAATATTCCGGATATCCTTTAGTCCGGAAACATCTGCCAGTTCTCCGTTTTCCGGATTCTTTAGCCACTCGGTCACAGTAGTATTGCTTACGTTTCCTGCGGTATCTGCTTTCACGTACACAGATTCCTCCTTGAACATTCCGCCCTTTACGCTGCCATCTTCGGTTTGGTTTTCCTCAAGCACAGCATTAGCAGCCCCTTCAAGAGCCTGTGTAGTCTCCTCCTTAGCCATAACCTGTGTGCCTGCCCCCTGATATCCATAGGCGCCTGCCACTCCCGCTGTCATAACAACTGCCATAGCGCCCGCCATTACCCGTTTTCTGTTTCTATTCATAAAATATTACCTCCTGAAAATTTATCATCAATCTGCTTTGTTCTATACACCGCTGCCCGGACATTCCTTCATAGACTCCTTGTGCTTACTGCCGCCCTTTTCCTCCTTCGGCAGAAAGCCCCGACTGGTCTTTATGATTACCTTATCAAATACCATAAACATAGACGGCAGAATCAGCACAACCACAACCATACTGATGATGGCGCCCCTTGCCATTAAAATACACAGAGAGCTGATCATATCAATATTTGAATACAAACCTACTCCCACTGTCGCCGCAAAGAAGCTGAACGCGCTTACCATGATGGACTGAGCCGAAGCCTGGTGGGCAATCGTAACCGCATCGTATTTGCTTCTTCCCTGGCTTCTCTCACGCTTATACCTTGTAGTCATAAGAATTGCATAATCCACAGTAGAGCCAAGCTGTATCGTTCCGATTACGATAGAAGCTACAAAGGGCAGCGTCGTTCCCGTATAGTAGGGAATTCCCATATTGACGAAAATTGCAAATTCGATTACGCCAACCAGAATAATCGGAAGGGAAATGGACTGAAACAGGATTAGTATAATAATGAATATAATCCCGATGGATACCACGCTCACCGTCTTGAAATCCTTGTCTGTAATGGTAATCAGATCCGCCGTCAGCGGCCCTTCCCCAACCAGCATTGCCTTCTCGTCAAACTGATCCATAATCCCGTTAATTTCTTCTATCTGTTTGTTTACCTCGTCTGACGCCACCTTATATAAGGAATTAACCATCACCATCTGATATTTATCCGTCTTTAACATACCTGTGACAGACTCCGGAAGCATATCAGAGGGAACCCCAGGGCCTACCAGTTTATCCAGCCCTAACGCCCACTTTACGCCGTCCACCTTCTCTATCTCCTTTAACATCTTCCCCACCTCCGAGGACGGTACAGAGCTGTCAAGCAGCAGGATATGAGTAGTATTCATCTCATAATCCTCCTTAAGCTTCTCATTTGCAATGATACTGGGAAGCTCCTTCGGAAGTGTCTCATCCAGGTTATAGTAAACCCCTGTGTGGTTATTTCCATAAACCGCAGGTACCAGAAGAATCAGGAATGCAGCCACATACCAGAGATAACGCTTGGTAACCTTTTCTGACAGCTTTCCGATATCCGGAAGCAGAGGCTTATGCTTCGTCTTTTCTATCAATTTATCACAGCACAGAATCATAGACGGCAGAACCGTAACACAGGCAATCACACCGAATACCACGCCCTTTGCCATGACAACCCCGATATCCAGCCCCAGAGTAAAGCTCATAAAGCACAGGGCGATAAATCCGGCCACCGTCGTGACTGAACTCCCCACTACGGAGGAAAATGTATGGGAAATCGCATGTGCCATCGCCCGCTTCTTATCCCCGTCAAAACGCACCTGCTGTTCTTCGTAGCTGTGCATCAGGAAAATGGAGTAATCCAGCGTGACGCCGAGCTGTAATACTGCTGCCAGCGCCTTTGTAATATATGAAATCTCCCCAAGGAAATAATTGCTTCCCAGATTATAGAGAATCGCCATCCCTATACTTAACAGGAACAATACCGGTACGAAGAAGGATTCCATCGTAATCCCCAAGACCAGCACCGCCAGCGCAACTGCAATCAGCACGTACAGCGGCGTCTCCTTCTCTGCAAGGTTCTTGGTATCGGTTACAATAGCGGACATTCCGCTTAAGAAGCACTGTTTCCCCGCAAGTTTACGAATCTCCTCGATGGCGCCCATGGTTCCGTCGGAGGAGGTTCCCTCGTCGAAAAAGATGGCCATCATGGTTCCTGTGTCGGAATTGAACACTTCATAGAGGTCTGTTGGCAGCATACTCTCCGGAACTGAAATATCCATAACAGAGTCATACCACAGGACATTCTCCACATGCTCGATTTCTTCGATGTCCTTTTTTAATTTCACAATATCCTTATCCTCCATGCCATCCACGATAAACATGGAGAATGCACCTGTCCCGAAATCCTCCACCATGATATCCTGGCCCTTCATCGTCTCGATATCCTCCGGAAGATATGTCAGCACATCATAATTCACTCTGGTGTTCACATACCCAAGTACGGAAGGAATCAGCAGCAATATACTGATGATCAATATCGGTACTCTTAACTTCACCACTTTTTTCCCAAACTGAACCATACTCACCTACTCCTTTTCAATTTATGACCAATAGTCATTTCTTACAATAGGCACTATACTACAAAAATGACCAATAGTCAATACTATTTCTAAAAAATTTGACTTTTGGTCATTTTTGTTAAATCTACTTGAAAAATCGGTTGGTTTCTGGTTATAATAAAGTCACTATTGGTTGTCAAAAAGAAAGGATTGTCGATTATAATGGGGAAAATTGACGAGAATAAGAAAAAGAAAAAAGAGACGCTCTTTAACAGCGCCTATGACCTTTTTATCACAAAGGGAATCAACTCCACAGCCATCTCCGACATTGTGGAAAAGGCGGGAGTTGCAAAAGGCACCTTTTATCTGTATTTTAAAGACAAATATGACATCCGCAACAAGCTGATCGCCCACAAGACCCATGAATTGTTTCATGAGGCCAAGACTGCCCTTGACCACGCGCCGGAGCCGATTACGGGACTGGATGAGCAGTTAATCTTCATTATCAACCATATTATTGATACCCTGGTTCTCAACATCCCCCTTATGAATTTTATTTCCAAGAATCTGGTCATGGGGGCGCTTCGGTCTGTCCTTCTGACCGGGGAACATTCTGACACGGACTTTTATGAGCTTTTTCTGGATATGGTGCGCCAGGATTCCTATGAGTACCAGGATATTGAAGTCATGCTTTTTACCATTGTAGAGCTTGCAGGGTCCGCTGGCTATAACTCCATTTTGTACCAGGAACCGCTTCCTATTGAGCAGTATAAGCCGTTTCTTTACCGTTCAGTGCGGCTGATTATTGACAGCCACCGTGTAAAAAATTAATATGGCAAAAAGGAGATTCTTATGCAGCTACTGTCACCCACATTAAAAGAAATCAGCCTCCACGGCACAAAATCATTCCCCTGCGCCATCTACCATACCTATTCCACTGGCAAAGGAACCCTGGTCAAGCACCACTGGCACGACGAGGTGGAAATCCTCTACTTCTCCGACGGGGAGTTTCGTCTCGAAATCAACATGGAACAATTTTTTGTCCATTCAGAGGCGCTGTACTTCATCAATCCTGGCGAACTGCACAGCATTTACACGGAAAAATCAAGCGGCTCCGGAGAGGACGCCATCGTCTTTTCTCTGGACACCTTAAGCTTTGACTCCTACGATGCCGCACAGATGCAGCTCATACAGCCTATCCAAAACGGCAAAATGCTGTTCCCACGCTGCCTGCTGCCCGACCATCCCGGCTTCCTCCCCGTACGGAACGCATTTCTTGAAACCATGCATTCCTTTGGACATACACTAAACGAGGAGTCTTTTCTGGAAAAGGGCGCAGTCACAGATGACCTGACCAGCCAGCTATTTATCAAGTCCTCTCTCCTTCGCATCTTGGCCGTCCTCTCACGTTACCGGCTCTTTACGCCTACGGAGAAGAATCTGGATAAACGGGTAGAAGGGATTAAGACTGTCCTTACTTATATAAGGGAGAATTATAAAGAGAAGATTTACATTCAAGACTTAGCGGCGCAGGTACATATGAATGAGCAATATTTCTGCCGCTTTTTTAAAAAATCCATCGGGCGATCCCCTATGGAATATCTCAATGAATACCGCATCAAACAGGCGATGCGGCTGCTTAAGGAGACAGACCTGCCTGTGATGGAGGTCTGCCTGGAATGTGGATATAATAATCTGGGAAATTTTCTCCGCGCCTTTAAGAAGCATACAGAGACGACTCCTTTGAAATACCGTAACCAATCTCATGAGGAGGGGAAATCGTACTGAGCAGAACAAACGTTAGCTTCCTGCGTTTATTTTGCTCAGAAGCGCCTCCTGCAATACCTGTGAGAAATTCACGCCCAACGCCATGGCCTCCTCATTCAGCCATTCCGGTATGGTCAATGTCTTTTTGACAGCTTTATTATTATGCAGCTTTGCATATTCTATGGTATTGCATGCTATATCATTCACAAAATCTTGTTCCGATTCAAGTTGAATCATATTCCGCGCGGATGGTTTCGGAATCTCTTTCCCTTCTCTTTCATAATCATACAGTACATATGCAAGGACATCCTCTGCCATAACGATTGCGTCGTTTAAATCGTCGCCGCAGGTATAACATCCCTCCAAATCCGGAAACCATACCGAAAATCCTGTTTCTTCCTGTGTAAAAATCGCAGGATATACATATTTTGCCATGCTTTATGCCTCCTTACTTTAACCCCGCATCTTTTAAAATCCTATTTACTGTACCATTTGGGATTTCTTTACTTCCATGCCTTGGAATCCTGATATTTCTCCCCGTCTTTGTGCTGTGCCATTTATCATGTTCTTTACCATGTTCTACGAAAAAACATCCATTCTTCTTTAAAAGCTTTATAAGTTCTGATGTCTTCATTATATCCTCCTTTCATCACATTATAACACGTATTAGCACGTGTGTCGAAGATTATTTTAACTAATCATGTAAAACATCAATCTAATATCACTATAAAAGTCAAAATATCGTAATTTTAAATCAGATAAGTATAGGACATTTATCCCCCATGACTTTATAATGAAATACATAAAATACATCAATGACGGAGGTACGGTTATGACGAAAAAGTGGTGGCACGATAAGGTTGCCTATCAAATCTATCCAAAGAGCTTCTGCGATTCCAACGGGGACGGAATCGGGGACATTCCTGGAATCATCAGCAAATTAGACTATTTGCAGGACTTGGGAGTTGACATTATCTGGCTTTCCCCCTGCTACCCCTCCCCTCTTGCGGACGAAGGGTACGATATTTCCGATTATTATGATATTGACTCACGCTTTGGCACCATGGCAGATATGGAACAGTTGATTCGGGAAGCAAAAAAACGGAATATGTACATCCTGATGGACCTGGTGGTAAACCACTGCTCCGACGAACACGAGTGGTTCAAAAAAGCCTGCGAGGATCCAGACGGCAAATACGGAAACTTCTTCTACTTAAGAGATAAAAAAGAGGGAGAACTTCCCACCAACTGGCGTTCTTACTTCGGCGGCCCTGTCTGGGAGGATCTTCCTGGCACAGACAAGCAATACCTCCATGTATTCCATAAGAAGCAGCCGGATTTAAACTGGGAGAATCCTGAGCTTCGCGAGGAGGTCTACAAGAACATCAACTGGTGGCTTGACAAAGGACTGGGCGGCTTCCGTATTGACGCAATCATCAATATCAAGAAGGCCCTGCCTTTCAGAAGCTACGAGCCAGACCGAAGGGACGGGCTGTGCAATATCCAGACCATGCTAAAAGAGGCCAAAGGCATCGGAGAATTTTTAGGAGAGATGCGTGACCGCACCTTCAAAAACTATGATGCATTTTCCGTAGGCGAAGTATTTAACGAGAAGCCTGAGGAGATTCCTGATTTTATCGGTGAGAACGGCTACTTCTCCAGTATGTTTGACTTTAACGAAACGGTTTTCGGAAACAGTGATAAAGGCTGGTACGACGCGAAACCAATCACGCCGGACGACTATAAGCAATGCTGCTTCGAGTCACAGGCTAAGATCGGCGGCATTGGTTTTCTCTCCAACATCATCGAGAACCACGACGAGCCACGCGGAGTCAGCCGTTATATCCCTGAGGGGGAATGCTGCCCACAGAGCAAGAAGCTTTTGGCTGCCCTGAACTTCATGTTAAGAGGGCTGCCGTTTATCTATCAGGGACAGGAGATTGGAATGGAGAATGTACCCTTCTCCTCCATTGACGAAGTGGACGATATCTCCACGCTGGATGAATACCAGGTTGCTCTGGACGCAGGGTTGTCTCCTGCCGACGCTTTAAAGGCTGTATCAAAATTCAGCCGCGACAACGCCCGTACTCCTATGCAGTGGTCTGACGAGGCAAACGCAGGGTTCACCACAGGTAAGCCCTGGTTAAAGGTGAATCCCAATTACACCGCCATCAATGCCAAGAGCCAGCTTAGCGACCCTGATTCTGTCAGAAGTTTCTATAAGAAATTGATTGCCCTGCGCAAGAATCCGGAGTATAAGGAGACGGTTGTTTACGGCGCGTTAGAGCCGTACCTTAAGGATACCCACAACCTGATGGCTTATTACCGCAAAGGGGATAAGACTCTCCTGGTAATCGGAAACTATCAGATGGAGGAGCAGACCGTACCGCTTCCTTCTGAATATAAGAAGGTGCTGCTGAACAACGAGCCAGACCTTGCTTGGGACGGGTTGGCCTTGAAGCTAAAGGGATATCAGGTTATTATTTTAGAAATGTAAAAATATATAAACGCTAGAAAGGAATGAGCTTATGAACAGAACATGGTGGAAAGAGGCTGTAATCTATCAGATTTACCCTCGCAGTTTTATGGACAGCAACGGAGACGGAATCGGAGATATCAAGGGAATCACCAGCCGTCTGGATTATTTGAAATACTTAGGGGTCGATGTGCTCTGGCTCTCCCCCATCTACCAATCGCCAAACGACGACAACGGCTATGATATCAGCGATTACCAGGCGATTATGGACGAATTCGGAACCATGGAGGATTTCGACGAGATGCTCTTAGAAGCCCACAAAAGAGGGCTTCGGGTGGTCATGGACCTGGTGGTAAACCACACCTCCGACGAGCATAAATGGTTTATGGAAAGCCGCAAGTCAAAGGATAACGAATACCGTGATTATTACATCTGGCGGGAGGGAAAAGACGCCCAGACGCCTCCTAACAACTGGGGCTCATGCTTTAGCGGCTCTGCATGGCAGTATGACGAGCAGACGGCCATGTATTACCTGCACTTGTTTTCCAGGAAGCAGCCGGATTTAAACTGGGATAATCCGACGGTACGTAAGGAGGTCTTTGACATGATGACCTGGTGGTGCGACAAGGGCATTGACGGCTTCCGTATGGACGTTATCAGCATGATTTCCAAGACCAAAGAGATGCCTGACGGTCCGGTAACGGAATTCTACGGCGACTACTCTCCTTACTGTATACACGGTCCCAACGTCCACAGATACCTAAAGGAGATGAACGAAAAGGTACTGTCAAAATATGATATCATGACCGTGGGCGAGACGCCTGGCGTGACTACTGAAGAAGCCAAAAAGTACGCCGGCGAGGATTCTCATGAGCTTAACATGGTATTCCAGTTTGAACATGTTGATAACCATGGCAAATATGGCAAATGGGACGCCAAGAAATGGCAGCTTACCAAGCTTAAAAATATCTTTACCCGTTGGCAGACCGAATTATACGGTCAGGCATGGAACAGTCTGTTCTGGGATAACCACGACCAGCCAAGAGCAGTTTCCCGCTTCGGGGACGACAGGCCCAAGTTCAGAGAGGTTTCCGCCAAGATGCTTGCCACCTGCCTTCATATGATGCAAGGCTCTCCTTATATTTATCAGGGAGAAGAACTGGGAATGACCAATTATCCGTTCCAGAAGCCGGAGGAATTCCGCGATATCGAGAGCGTCAACGCTTATCAGGAGTGGTGCTTAAGCGGCGAGGTTTCCCATGAGGAGTTCTGGCCATGTATCATCGCCAGAAGCCGCGACAATGCCCGAACCCCTGTACAGTGGGATGATTCCTGCCAGGCCGGCTTCACCACAGGGACGCCATGGATTGCCGTAAACCCGAATTACACAGAGATTAACGCCAAGGCCGAGACGGCTGACCCCAATTCTGTGTTCCACTATTACAAGAAGCTCATTGCACTGCGCAAAGAGAATCCCATTATGGTGTACGGCAAATATGAGCCGCTTATGGAGGACAGTGAAGAACTGTTCGTCTACACAAGGACTCTTGATGAGCAAAAGCTTTTGACGGTTTGTAACTTTACAGACCAGGAGATTGCATTTACCATACCGGAGGAATTCGTCGGTAAATCCTGCCTGATTGCCAATATGGAAAATGACTATGGCAAAAAGGAGATTACGTTAAGACCTTATGAGGCATTTGTATTAATCTAAACATGTTATGATTGAAAAATATTAACAAAAAACCGCCGACACACTCATCTTTTGTGTACCGGCGGTTTTCTTCCGTCTATAACTATTTCACTTCTCTCACAAACACAGCAGTAGCAGCCGGAATCGTAATCCTCCCGTCTTTTTGCTCAATATCTCCGCCATTCTGGTAGAGCACCTGTCCTAATTTCCCGTCATACGCAAAATCCGCAGCCTTTCCAGACGGATTAACCACAATCAGCACAGACTCCTCGTCATTATACCTTCTGTATGCCAAAGGATAAGCATTTTCCTCACAGTACAAAAACTCAATCTTCGCCTCGCTCTGCAGCACCTTCACCGACTGACGGACGCCAATCAGCTTCTTCACCTCATGGTAAATGGAATCAGGTGTTTCCATCTGCTTCTTAGCCGTCGGGCGATTCTCATCCGGATCAATAGGAATGTACAGTTCATCCGCCTTCGCCTCTGAGAAGCCCGCATTCAAACCGTCGTTCCATTGCATCGGAGAACGGGACCCTGTCCGGATATAGCCGCCCTCCACAGACACCACATCCGCCAGATACTTCATTCCAAGCTCATCCCCGTAATAGATAAACGGCGCGCCCGGCAATGACAGGATAAATGCAAATACAATCTTCACTTCCTCCTCGTCCAGCCACTTGGTAAGCCTCTCCATATCGTGATTACCGGAGGGCATACAGATCATGCCCTTGCCGTTAGTCGGCTCATAGCATTTCTTATAGTAATCAATAAACGCCTTTGCGTTGCCTGTACCCTTGCGTGAAAAGTACGGATTATCCGCATGATACAGCTCTGTATAATGACTCGGCCCGAAATGCAGCATGAAATCCATATGATATCCTGACCGCAGACTCCGATCCGGCTGTCCCCACTCAGAAATCATCGCCGCCTCCGGAAACTCCTTATCCAGAAAATCTCTGAAATCTCTCCATAGGGCAATAGTACCCTCCTGGTCCGGGTCGTTCTTTACCAGAGAGCCGGCCATGTCTACACGGAACCCGTCGCATCCCATCTTAAGCCAGAACCGCATCACATCCTTAATTGCCTCGCGGGTGCTAAGCGCATCCTCGGAATCCATAGGCTGCTGCCAGCTTGGATTCTCAACCTTATAACAACCATAATTCAGGCAAGGCTGGTGAGCATAGAAATTGACTGCCACGCAGCCGTTCCTCTGGCTCATGCCCCGCAGAAATCCGCGGATATTCTCGTCCCCTTCAAACTCTGTCCACGCGTCGTCCGTCCAGACATAACGTCCGGAATAAGGATTCTTCTCTGGCTTTAAGGACTCCTTGAACCACTCGTGCTCCCAGGAGGTATGGCCTGGAACCAGGTCAAGCAATACGTGCATATCACGCTTATGCGCCTCGTCAAACAATCGCTTTAAATCAGCATTTGTTCCGTAGCGGGGAGCCACCTTCATATAATCCGAAACATCATATCCCGCATCCAAAAACGGCGACTCAAAACAAGGATTCAGCCAGATAGCATTACATCCAAGCTCTGCGATATAATCCAGATGGTCGATAATTCCCTGCATATCTCCTATTCCGTCCGCATTGGTATCCGCAAAGGACTGGGGATAAATCTCATAAAATACTGCATTTTTTAACCATTCTACCATATTCTGTTCTTCCTTTCCTAGTGGCAGATTGCCTTTTCCGTATCCTTATCGAAGAAATGGGCCTTATCCATATTGGCCGCAATCTTCGCCGGCCCTTTCTCAAGGGGCTTCTCTGTTGAAGAAATCTTCATGGTAAGCGGTATGTCCTCCACAGACAGGTGTAAGTGGTAATCCGCGCCCATCAATTCACTGAAATTCATCTCTGCCGCCAGCGTATTATCCTTTGTCATCTTCTCTTTCGGAAGGAAATCCTCGATACGAAGTCCCATCACAACAGTTTTTCCCACATAAGGAGTCAGCGCCTCCTTCTTGAAATCCGGTATCAACAACTGATTGCCCTTCACAACTGAGTAGAGCTTACCGCCCTCCTGCTTAATCTGAGCGTCCATGAAATTCATCTGCGGGCTGCCGATGAACCCTGCCACAAACAGATTATCAGGGGTATCATAGAGCACCTGAGGGGTATCAAACTGCTGAACGATTCCCTCTTTCATGACAACGATACGGTCACCCATAGTCATGGCCTCTGTCTGGTCATGAGTTACATACACAAAGGTAATATCAAGCCTCTGATGAAGCTTGGCAATCTCCGTCCTCATGGATGCGCGCAGCTTGGCGTCCAGGTTGGACAAAGGCTCATCCAGAAGGAATACGGCAGGGTTGCGAACCATAGCGCGGCCAAGGGCAACCCTCTGACGCTGACCGCCGGACAACTCCTTCGGCTTACGGTTCAGAAGATGCTCTAAGTCAAGAATCTTCGCCGCCTCGTGTACACGGCGGTCAATCTCGGCTTTATCCTCCTTGCGAAGATTCAGGCCGAAAGAAATGTTCTTATATACATTCATATGAGGATAAAGGGCATAGTTCTGGAACACCATCGCGATATCACGGTCCTTTGGCGGAACCTTATTAACGAGCCGGTCCCCGATATATACCTCACCCTCTGTAATAGACTCAAGCCCTGCGATCATACGCAGAGTGGTGGACTTCCCGCATCCCGACGGACCTACCAGGATAATGAATTCCTTATCCTTAATCTCCAGATTCAGATTCGGGACAACCGGAGATGTCGCTCCATCATAGGTCTTTGTTACATTTTTAAAACTGATTGAAGCCATAATCATTCTCCTCCAAGTTATAGTAATCAATTAGCATAACGCGATTTCTCAGTCCGATGTTCTTCATCAATGAACAACGCCTCGCTTGGCGCTTCATGGGCTGCCTCTAACTTCTTTGGATCAATCATCTGAAAAGCCTTCTTAAAGAAAATGCTGTTCAGATATGCAACAATCCCAAAGCCCAAGGTTCCCCACAAGAACACCGCCAGGCTCACGCCGTCAGGGTTCATGAAGAAGGAAAGATAAACCGCCCCTGCAATGAGCAGGATGCTTAAAACCGTCCACGGCAGCGCCGCAATACTGAGAAGCCATGCATTTTTCAATGTATTCCTGATACTGTTTCTGTATCTCGCCTGCAATGGGAACAAATACTGAAACCCAAACAGGAAGATCAGACACATCATAAAGAAGCTGACCCTGTAAACCCGTCCCACCGTGCCCGTCATACTTAACACGATAAAGTAATAGATTCCCAGGAATGCAAACGCCAAAAGGCACAAAAGCCACAGCACAGTCCCCTGTCTGAAATTCTGCTTAAATGCATTCCAGAACTGCTTCGCCATGATATCATCCTCGTCCTCATCCCAGATTGCCTGCATACATGCGAACAATGCCGACAATGCCGCGCCTATGGTAAACAGCGGCAGGGAAAACAGGCAGAATAACACATTGCACAGGAAGATATTCGCTAATTTCCCAAGATTGTACATCAACGGACCATTCATATCAAACAAATTCATAGCAGACTCCTCCAATACGTAATATTTACTTGATAGCGCCTTCCACCATTCCGTTCATGATCTGCTTCTGGGCAACCAGGAAGATAATGATCATCGGAACGATAGCAAGAAGCGCAGCCGTCAGAATCAGATCCCACTGTTTTACGTAGGAACCTACGAACGCCTGTACCGCAACCGGAAGGGTCTTTACCTTACCGTTCTGTCCAAGCATCAAGGATGGCAACAGGTAGTCGTTCCAGATCCACATACCGTTTAAGATGGTAACAGTGGTAATAACCGGCGTCAAAAGCGGGAAGATAATCCTAAAAAACGTTCCCTCCGGAGAGCAGCCGTCAATCGCCGCGGCTTCCTCCAGCTCATAAGGAATACCCTTGATAAAGCCGGTCAGGATAAATACGGTCATAGCGCCGCCGAAGCCGCAGTATGCGAACACGATACCCGGAATAGACTGAAGCATGGAGATACCGATAAACTCACTTACATCACGGAACGTAGAAATCAAAGGCAGCATGACAACCTGGAAGGGTATAATCATGGATGCGATAAAAACCATATAAATAGCAGTTGACCATTTGGTCTTATTCCGGCAGATAACCCACGCCGCCATACCGCCGAACAATGCCAGCAGCACAAGCGACAGCACCGTAATCACAACAGACGTGCCGAAGGCATACCAGAAGTTAAAGTTCGAGTTATTAACTACCGCAGAGATATTGGCCATCAACTGTGAAAAACTGATTCCACTGATTCCTACCGGATTTGCCACAATACCGGTGGCATTCTTAAATGTGTTTAATACAACCAGGTAAAATGGAAACAGAGTATAAATTGCAACAATCGTGCCAAGAATCGTAAAAATAATTTTATTGGACTTCTTCATTCTCATTACAACTCTACCTCCTTGCTGTTAGATATCCGAACCTGAATTATGGATACGGTTGCCAGGATGATGAAGAACAGAACGGCTTTCGCCTGGCCAAGAGCATAGCTGTTCTTCGTAATCGCCGTATTGTAGATATTCAGGGCGAGCATCTGTGTACCATTGGTCAGATAGTTCCCCATGAAGTCCGCCACAGAACCCGTACCATTGGTCAACGCCATGTTCACATCGAACTGTTTAAACGCAGACGTCAGTGTCAGGAATGTACAGATTGTAATCGTGGACGCAATCATCGGAATTTTAATCCTGAACAGAGTCGTCAGCGCATTGGCGCCGTCAATCTGGGACGCTTCCAACACATCCTTGGGGACAGTGGTAAGTCCGGTTACATAAATCAGCATGATATATCCTGCATACTGCCAGATGTATACAACCACGATGGCCGCAAACGCTGTCTTTGTGTTTGAAAGCACCGAGTTCACCATACCCCACTTTGAAGTAATCTGGATGAGCACGTTATTGAATACGAACTGCCAGATGTAACCAAGTACGATACCTCCGATGAGGTTAGGGAGGAAATAAGCCGCCCGAAAGAAATTAATTCCTCGCATCTTGGAGGTACAGAGCAGGGCAAGCATGAAACCAATTACATTAATCAGCACCATGTTAAAAATTACGAATAAAAATGTAAGCAGTACAGACCAGATAAACGCCGGATCTTTAAACATCGTGGTGTAGTTCAAAAATCCTACAAAGCCTGTCAGCCGGATGCCGTTCCAGTCTGTGAATGAGTAGATAATACCAAGCCCCAGAGGGATTAGTACCGTCACGGCAAATGAAAATAGCAACGGGAATAAAAATATAAAGTTAATAATACTGCGGTGATGTTCAACCGTTGGGAAAAAATACAATCCTACAAGGAATAAAATCGCGCCGATTACCAGCAGCGCACCCCTGTAAGATACATTACTGCCGCTGAAATCTAAGATCAGCGCGATCACCAGGCCCGCAATTCCTGCGGCAAGGAGAACGAAGGACAACAGTTTTGTATTTTTTGAGTTTTCAGCCATTGTTACAGCTCCTCTCTCTCATTTTTTAACATTGTTGTACCCTACGCGGGTATGAAAAAGGACGGCAGCAAGCTGCTGCCGTCCACACCTTAACAGTGGTCTAATCTCAAGAATGAAACCCTTGAACAATTAGTTTGCATAGCAAGCCTCTGTAACCTGCTGTATTGTCTTAACGAACCCTTCCGTATCAAGGCTGCCTGCCGCGTAATCAGCAAATACCTGGCCGGTATAGTTCATTGCATAGCCCTCCTTGAAGTCAAGCCAGTGCCATGAGGATGTCTTCTCCTCAGCAATATAATCTACCATAGCCTGAGCAAACGGATCATCTGCAACATAAGTACAGGACTTGAATGGGCTGATAAATCCGGCTTCCTCAACCAGAACCTTCTGAGCCTCATCTTCTGACATCCACTGTAAGAATGCCTTAGCTGCGTCTACGTTGCCCTCAGAATAAATGGACCACCAGGAAGGAGAATTGGTAAGGATCGTGTCAATGCCCTCCTGGAATGCGTATGGAATCATACCAACCTCAAAGTTGCCTGCCGCATCATACTCAGCCTTATCGTCTGTCATCATTGTAGCGCCAATCCAGGAGCCCTGTGTCACGAATGCATACTTGCCGGACGCAAAATTCAAAATCTGCTGATCATATGTACCGGAAACCAACAGTGACGGGTCAGAATACTCGTTGAGAACGCCTACATACTCAGCGAAATCAGTCAGACGTTCCTCGTCAAGCTTTCCGCCGTCGTTGAGCATGTCAATGTATGTGGTGTCGTCACGATCAAGACCTGCATCTATGTAATTCGCGAATAAATGCTGTCCTGTGGACCAATAGAGGTTGGTAGGCTCTGCACAGTAGCCTACAACTGCCGTAATTCCAAGTTCATCCTTCTTGGAATCCATCTCCTTGAAGGCTGCCTCCAGTTTTTCAGTATTCGTCAAGGTTGTCGGATCAATACCCGCTTTCTCTAAGATGTCCTTATTATATGCAAGTCCGATACCTTCGACAGTATACGGATATCCTACGACTCCTTCTCCCTCCACGGTATATGCATTATCCGTATCAGACGCCCATTTTTCATCGCTCATATCTACAAGCATTCCAGACCAGTTCGCAAATTCCGGTGCGAGGCCATTTACAAAGATATCCGGCATATTGCCAGCCTGGTAGTAACCCTTGATCGTACCCTGGATATCAACGCCTCCTCCCATAGACTCGATCTCAACCGTAACGCCGGTTTCTTCCTTATACATCTCAGCCAGCTTTTTCAGAGTTCCGTCAATCTCAATCTTACCGTTGACCAGACGGATTGTCTTTCCGTCTGACTTGGAGGATGAACCGCCTGATGAACCGCCGTCTCCGGAATCTCCACCTGATGAGCCGCATGCCGCTAAGCCTAATACCATTGTCGCTGCCAAAAATGCTGCAATAACTTTCCTTTTCATTTTGTCCTCCACAATTTAATTATTTTTTCACCTTTTGCGCATAAGGTATCTTGTCTCATATATTAGCACTAATTATGTAAACTAGCAATACCTTTTACGCATAAGTTTTAAATTTTCGTTTAAAAAACGAAAATTTATATAAATTATACAATTTCAAATATTATTTTTTGTACAAATTCACAACACATTTCCTTATGCGAAAAAGGTCGAATTCCGTCAAAAAAAAGAGGACATATCCTCCACACTGGATTTATCCTCTGTACTGACGGCAAAACTGCCTCTTTTATTCTGTTTTCATCTCTATCCGTTCATGGCTTCCATAAGAGGAAATCGTCTTCACGCTGTCCCTGATTACAATCTCAACCGGGAGCTTTACATCCCACTTAGGCTGCGCCTCCTCCTGTATCATTTTAAGCAGCGTATCGACTGCAAGACATCCCTTTCGGGTAATATCCTGTCGGACCGTAGTAAGAGCCGGACGGACAATTCTTGCCAACAGGACATCATCAAAGCCTGTGAAAGACAAATCTTCCGGAATCCGTACTCCTCTGTCACTGAAATAGCTCATCAAAACTACCGCGTGGTAATCTGAGCAGCACATAAACGCCGTATAATTCCTGGAGAGATAATATAGTTCTTCAAGGCTTGACTCCCTCTCCATCATCCCTGACCGGATAATCAGCAAATCCTTCTCATCCGCTTTCAGCCCATACTTTGCCATTGCCTTCTGGTGCCCCACATAGCGCGTATAATCCACGCCCTCCATGTTATCTGCCAGAAATGCAATCCTCCGATGCCCTTTCTCTAAGAGGTGGCAGGTCATCTCAAAAGACCCTCTCTCATCCTCCAGCCCCACGTTCACGTAATTCATAATATCCCTGGGGGCGTAACTGTCTATTAAAACCACAGGCTTCTTGTACCTGCTCTTTATCCTCACAAAATCATCATGAAGGATGCCGAGCAATAAAAGCCCGTCCACATTCCACGTCAGGATATTCCGAATCAACTCCGTAAGATCATTGGATGTATAAATCATCATATAATAACCCCTGCTTCGGATCTCAGCCTCAATCGACCCAATCAATTCGCTGAAAAAAGGATCCGCAAGGATGTTGTCATACTGCTCTTTCCGGCTCTTTAACGCAACGCCGATAATCTTAGAACAATTCTGCGTCAAACTCCTTGCACTGTTGTTCGGAACATAATCATATTCTTCCAAAAGCTTCTCTACTCTCTCTACCGTCTTCTGCGATACCTCGCTCGTCTTTCCATGGATAACATTCGACACAGTCGTTGTACTGGTGCCCAACATGTCGGCCATATCTTTGATCGTTATCATCTTACACCTCCGTAACGATTCCCATACAGATACGCCCGTCCGGTGTCCGTTCGCCGATCCATGATAACATGACCCGGCACCAAACTGCCGTCCGAGACTTTTTTAACGCCACATCTGTCACAAATTTCTTTCAAATCTGCTGACATGCCTGCATATTAATACGATTTATTATACCATATATTTAAAACCGCAACAAGTTTTATCAATGCATAAACATCCTTTCCATTTATGTACAGTTTGCACAAAATTCTTTGATTTTTCTGTCATAATGATACTAAATATCAAATACAGATTGCGTTTTGACACAAAAAGAGGTACATTTATATTATGTAAAATCAGGAGGTAACATTTATGAAACGAAAAGCAGGGATTCTTCTCCCTATTACCAGCCTGCCGTCGCGCTATGGCATCGGCAGTTTTTCCCAGAGTGCATATGATTTTATCGATTGGCTCAAGGAGGCTGGACAGTCCTATTGGCAGATTCTTCCGCTTGGACCTACAAGCTATGGGGATTCCCCCTACCAGTCTTTTTCTACTTTTGCAGGAAATCCCTATTTTATCAGCCTGGAGGCTCTCGTTGAGGAGGGCGTTCTTCATCAGGAGGAGTGTGATGCCATTGATTTTGGGGAGCAGGCAGACAGGGTAGACTATGAGAAGCTCTACAAAAACCGCTACACTCTGCTCTATAAAGCCTACCAGAGAAGTTGGATTACAGAGAACCACGATTATCAGCATTTTGTCAGAAAAAATAAATGGTGGCTCTCCGACTATGCCCTTTTCATGGCGATTAAAGAGCAGTACGAAAACGTTTCCTGGGATCAGTGGCCTTTAGATATCCGCCTGCGCAAGAGCTCTGCCATGGAGGAATACTATAAAGAACTGTACCCTTACGTGGAATTCCATCAATATCTGCAATTTAAGTTCCATGAACAATGGAGTGCGCTTAAGGACTATGCCAACCAGAAGGGTATCCGCTTAATCGGAGACATCCCCATCTATGTGGCCATGGACAGCGCGGATACCTGGGCGCATCCAGAGCTGTTCCAGTTGGATGAAAAGAATGTTCCTCTTGCGGTGGCAGGCTGTCCGCCGGACGGCTTCTCCGCCACAGGCCAGCTCTGGGGGAATCCCCTCTATCGGTGGGATTACCACAGGGACACGAACTATAAGTGGTGGATTTCCCGTCTGGCGTACTGTTTCCAGATGTATGATGTACTGAGAATTGATCATTTCCGCGGATTCGACGAATATTATTCCATCCCTTACGGGGATAAGTCTGCCGTAAACGGCCACTGGGAAAAGGGGCCTGGAATTGAACTGTTCCAGTGTATGGAGCAGCATTTAGGGCATCATGAGGTGATTGCGGAGGATCTGGGGTATGTGACGGATTCTGTCCGCTGGCTGGTTCACGAAAGCGGCTTTCCTGGGATGAAGGTGCTTGAGTTCGCATTTGACTCCAGGGATTCCGGTTCTGCCAACGATTATCTGCCTCATAATTACTTGGAGAACAGCGTAGCCTACACTGGCACACATGACAATGAAACCATCGTCGGATGGCTGGACTCTATTACCAAGGATGAATTGAATGCTGCCAGGGATTATATGTGCGACCACTATACGCCAAAGGAGTTGCTGTATAAGTCCTTCATTGCCCTTGTGATGAGAAGCAGCGCTAAGACTTGTATTATTCCGTTACAGGATTATATGGGGCTTGACAATAGCTGCCGGATGAACCAGCCTTCTACCGTGGGAAAGAACTGGCGGTGGAGGCTTACAAAGGCTGATTTGTCGGATGAACTTAAGGGTGAGATTCTGGCGATTACCAGGAGGTATGGGCGTTAAGGGAAAAATCACCTGTAAACAGCGAAAGCCCGCTATCCACAAGGGATAACGGGCTTCGTTGTTATTATAGTAGTTAAAGGAATGAGAGTTAAAGTGCGGCACCAGGGGCAAGCCCCCAGGTGCTTTGCTTTATTGAGGGGGAGATAGTTGATGTCCTTATCAACTATCTGTGTTTTAGTATAAATGGTAAATATGTCTAAAGTGTGTTCAATCCATTAAAGATATAGAAAAAATCTTAAGAACCCATTAATTTCTATATCTTCTCCAACGCCTCATTCGCCCCAATCAGCATCAATATCATCCCTTCCCTAAGCGGTGTCTCCGGATCAGGCGTAATCTCAACACGTCCTTCCTCCTCCTCTTTAATCCCCACCACATTAACCTCATACGTCCTTCTGACATCCAACTCCTTAAGCGTCTTACCAATCCACCGCTTCGGTATAGCAGTCTCCACGATGCTATAATCCGGCGACAACTCAATCCAGTCTGCAAGATTGGCAGATACCAGATTCTTTGCAATCTTCCGCCCCATCTCCTTCTCCGGAAATACCACCGCATCCGCCCCAATCTTCCTAAGCACCTGGGCGTGCCTCTCATTATGCGCCTTACATAAAATATACGGAATCCCTATCTCCTTAGCGGCAAGAGTAGCCAGAATACTTCCCTCCAGATTCTCCGACGAAGCCACCACCATCCCTTCAAAATTCCTTGACCCCAGAGACTCAAGAAGCTTCGGATTCTCGATATCCGCCTGCATCGCATACGTAACCTGGTCTGCAATCTCACTTACCAATTCCATATCCTGATCTACTGCCACAACGTCGCACCCAAGCTTCTCAAGCGTAACCGCCACACTCGCCCCAAAGCTTCCAAGCCCCAACACCACAAACTGCTTATTCATCATTTCCTCCTTTTGCTATCCAACCATAATCTGTTCCTTAGGGAGACGCCGTACCTTATCCCTTGGATGGGTCTTCCCCGCAAATGTAAGCGCCAGCGTAAGCGGCCCAAGCCTGCCGATATACATCATAATCATGATAATTATCTGGCTTGCCCTGCCAAGCTTCGGCGTTAAGTCCGCCGTAAGTCCCACGGTTCCAACAGCCGACGCCGCCTCATAAACCACATTTATCATGGGAATACTGTCAGACTCCATGGCAAGGATTGCAATCGTACCCGTGATAAACACAGAAAACGCCACCATAATCACACAAAACCCTGTCCGGAAATTGGCCACAGAAATCCTCCTTCCCATACATTCCGTGTCATTTCCGCCCTTCACAAAAGTAAGGCACGCAAGGAACAGCATGGCAAATGTGGTTGTCTTTGTCCCGCCTGCCGTACCGCCGGGAGAACCGCCGATAAACATAAGAATCGAACAGAACAGCTTCGATTCGTCATGCATTGCCCCCTGGGAAAATGTATAGAACCCTGCCGTCCTTGTTGTCACAGACTGAAACAAAGAAGCCAGCAGCTTCTCTGCAAAGGTCATGCCTCCAATGGTATCGTGATTCCCATACTCAGCGCAAAATATAAAGACCGTCCCTGTAAGAATCAAAAAAAACGTCATAATCAAAGCCAGCTTAGAATGAAGCCGAAGCCGTGTAAACCACCATTTAGCGGGCACCTCCTGATGGATGAGCTTCTTCCCGTTCTCTATCACGTCAAACCAGACCGTAAACCCGATTCCGCTTAAGATAATCAAAAGAATCGTAGTAATATTAATAATCGGGTTCGTCGCATAATTCGCAAGGCTGTTTTCTCCAAGGATATCAATCCCTGCATTACAGAACGCCGAGACCGCATGGAAGATTGAATACCAGATTCCCTTAACCGGACCATACTCCGGTACAAACTGGAACGCATACAGCAAAGCCCCGCAGCACTCCACCGTCAGCGTGCCAAGGATGATTCCCCTGACCATCCGGACAATCCCGCCCAGACGGTCCGCACCGTATGATTCCTGGAGTACCACCCTCTCCCGCAGCGTAATCCGCCTTCGCAGCAGGAAGAAAAATAACGCCGTACAGGCAATCACCCCAAGACCGCCAATCTGAATCAGCAGCAGCAATATGACCTTTCCGAACAGCGTAAATTGAGAAGCCGGTACAACCGTCACCAGCCCTGTCACGCATACAGACGTTACTGACGTAAACAACGCGTCCATAAACGCGATTGGCTGTGTGTTGCTTACAGGCAGGTACAGCAGCACTCCCCCAATCAAAATAATACCCAAAAAACCAAACGCCGTAATACGCAGCGTATTCCACCTGATATTCTTCTTCCTATCCACGACCTACTCTCCATCTATCTATCTCTATCTATTGAATATCCCGTCTCCGCGACCTTCCATTCCCCAATATAACGCGTCACAATCTCTATTAGCAAAAAACCGAATGCCACAGCAACGCAGGTTTTTGCCAATTGGATTGCCTGCTGTGACGCCAGGGCGTAATCCGCCTGGACAAACCCATGCATCATGTAAAACAGCGACGCGCCGGGAATTACCGGCATAATCGACGTTGTCAGAAAAATTGTCGCAGGGGCTCTGTGAACCCTGGACATGAGAAAAGCATAGGCAGCCACCACCGCCGAGCCGGCCATAACCGCTGCAAAATCATTTCCCCAGAGCTTCAGCCCCAACACATAGAAAGCACAATTAATCGCGCCGCCAAGCCCCGCATAGACCGACTGCTTGACCGCTGCCTTAAACACCAATGCGAAGCCCATACTGGCTATCCCGCAGGAAATCAGTTGCACAGTGATGCTCGGCGCAATGTACATCTCGTACATATCTCCTTTGAAAATCAGCATGGCAAGCCCCGTCCCACAGGCAATCGCAACCGCCCCCAGACAGGCATTGGATATGTTCAGAAGCCCTGATAAATAGGCCCGTTTCACCACATCCCTGATTCCGTTGGCAACTCCAAGCCCACTGATCAGAACCATATTCAGTCCCAGTACGATTCTATCCGGATGATGCCCGAAGCCAATTTTACCCGCCAACAGAACAGCCGCCGCAGACAGAAACGCAATAATCAGGTTATATACCACAAGGTTGTCTTCCTTCTGATTCAATTTATTCCCCAAATAGACCTCGATTCCTCCGCAGATAATAACACCCACGATTGTATCCAGCCAATCGCAGCCAAAATAAACGCCAAATCCCACTCCGCCCAGAATCGGCGCAGCAAACTGTAAATACCAGGGCAGAGGCTTTCTGTCCATCACTTCATCATACTTCCTGCGTATCTCCTCCACAGACGGCGTATCCTTACAAATCTGCCTGGACAGGTTGTTCAGATAATCCAGCCGGTCATAGTTAAAGCCCGTCCTGTGAATCCTTCTAATCTGTGTAATAAAATGACCGCCCTTAGGCTTTATCGTCGCTTGGATGTCACTCTGAATAGCAAAGACACTGCACTGCTCCAAATCATAGCTTTCCAGCATCCGGTACATACTGTCCTCTGCCCTGTCCGTCTCCGCCCCGCTTTTAATCATCTCTTTCCCGATATTAATAATCTCATTTAACAATAATTCATAATCCATACTGTACTCCGCCTGTTCTTTTGTTCCAGTACAGTATATCCATTTTTATAGATAAAATCAATACCCGATATTCATATCAGAGCCATACCCTGCCAGACTCCGCTTTCATGCACCTACATTTCCTCATCCTCCGGCGTTTCTTCAGCCTGTCCCTTGCCTCCCACAGTCCGCAGCGGTTTTGCTTCATCTCTGCCAACTCCACAGTAAAGAAATACACCATCCTCAATACGGCGCTAATCTCGCCGACTCTGAAAATAATATTCCATCCCATAAACCCACTCCTCTCTCTATCATAACCTTAGTCTACACAATTCCTTAGAATTCCCGCTTCTCAAGCAAACGCAACGAGCAAAAATAGGAAATCACCATGAAAATCCCGCATATCGCTGTAATACCTGCCAGCGCGACAACCGGCCTAAGCCTGGCAATCAAGTCCAGCGCCGCCATCCAGTCAATACCAAAGGCATCACATATTTTCATGCCCAGATATACCGCCATGATTCCAACTCCCCACACGATCATCATTGCAACCCTGCTCTTATCTGCCCCGAACTTTAACTGCAAAGGAATCAATACAGACAGAATCACAGTAACCAACAGGAAACTAATCACCACAGACAGCACCCACTCTCCCACAGGGAACCCGATTCCCCTGATTTTGGATACTATAATCGCTAAAACGGATACCGCCGCCAGAGCCGGCAATGTGGTCACAATACTAAACAGATACTTCTCCCCCACATACTCCCTGCGGCTGACCGGAAGCGTTAAGAGATACCCCATCCCGTTTTCAAAATCATCATAATTTAGGGTCGTCAATGTCAGAACCCCTACCATCATAGTAATATAAGTAATTACAAACGCAAAATTCGTATAAGCCGTCATGAATATCACCGTCATAATCAGTACAGCGGCAAAAAATTGCTTCTGCCCTTTCAGCAGGCCCAAATCCTTCATAAATAAACCCTTCATTATTCTTCACCTCGTATCATCATCATAATCAGCTCGTCAATCGTCCCCTTCTCCACCGCAATATCCGGATAATTCTCCTGATAGAACTGTCTCTGGTCCGTCAGGCAGCTATAACCGAAATCCTCCTTCTTATGGCGCAGCAAATGCTCTCTCTCAAGCCTTTTAAACTGTTCCTCTGTCACCTTGAGAAGCCCGTAGCTGTCTAGCAGTACATCCGTCTCCTCATAGAGCACAATCTTCCCGTTATCAATCATGTAAATATCATCGCACAGCCCCTCCAAATCACTGGAAATGTGAGAGCTTACCAGAATCGAACGCCCCTCCTTCTCCATATAGGCGCGCAGCATATCCAGAAGCTCATCCCTGGCAAGCACATCCAGTCCGGCAGTGGGTTCGTCCAGAATCAAAAGCCTCGCCTCATGGGAAAGCGCCGCAAGTACCTGAAGCTTACGCTTCATTCCGGTGGAAAACTCCTTAATCTTCTTATTCATGGGAAGCTGAAACTCCCCGCACCTTCTGCAAAACTCCTGCTCATGAAAATTCCGGTACAGATTCTTAAGCATAGGGAGAAGATCCTTCACCGTCAGATATCCGCTGAACCCTGATTCTGACATGACCACTCCTATGTCCTCCTTATCCTGATTCCCAATCTCACCTGCCGGCTTGCCGAAAATCTCTATGCTTCCCCCGTCCGTCTTAATCAGTCCCAGAATCGCCTTGAAGGTAGTGCTCTTTCCCGCGCCGTTCTTTCCGATTAATCCGGTCACACACCCCTCTTGCACCTCAAGGGTACAGTCCAGTTGAAATCCCTTATAATTCTTTTTAACTTTATTCAATCTCAGCATATTTACCCATCCTCCAACACAAGCTCAAACAATGTCCGAAGCTCTGAATCCGCCATCCCACAGCTTCTTCCTTTCCGGATTGCCTTCTCCAAATCCGCCTCTACTTCCTTCTTCTTCTCCTCCAGCATCAACCCCTGATTGGCAAAGGCTACGAAGCTGCCCTTTCCATGAACCGTATTCACAAAGCCTTCTTCCTCCAGTACGTCGTATGCCTTCTTCACGGTCAGCGCGCTGACCTTTAACTCCTTCGCCAGCGTCCGCACCGACGGCAGGGCTGTATCCTCCTTAAGCTCCCCATGCATTACCTTTGTCTTAATCTGCTCAACAATCTGTTCGTAGATTGGCTGCATGGAAGAATGATTAATGATTAATTTCATTTCATCCCTCCTCCGTTGTAAACAGTATATAACAGTTTGTAACTGTTGTCAACTGTTTTATACTGTTTATTAAAAATATAAAAAGAGGAGACTGCTACGGCTTCATGCAACAGTCTCCCCTTATCCATACATTAAATTCTAATCCTACACATCCATAATAATCGGCAGCACCATTGGTTTCCTCTTGGTACGTTTCCAGATAAACTCATTCATGGTATCTCTGATTACCATCTTAATCTTACTCCAATCCGCATTGCGCTGGTGCAGCAGGCAATCCTCCACAGCCTCGCTCACCACGTTGCGGGCCTCCTCCATCAGCCCCTCGGACTCTCTGACATAGACAAACCCACGGGACACAATATCCGGTCCGGCAAGCAGTTGGTTGCTTCCCTTCTCAAGGGTCAGCACCACAATCAGGATTCCGTCCTCTGCCAAATGCTGTCTGTCACGCAGCACGATATTTCCCACATCGCCTACGCCAAGACCGTCCACCAAAATCTCTCCTGTGTGCACCTTGTCCACAATCTTCGCCTCCTGGGCGCACAACTCCAGCACGTCTCCGGAATGAAGGATAAATACATTCTCCTTGGGAATTCCCAGGGTAGTCGCAATTCCCGCGTTCGCCTTCAAATGACGGTATTCGCCGTGAACCGGAATGGCATACTTGGGCTTCACCAGAGAATAAATCAGCTTTAACTCCTCCTGGCAGGCATGTCCGGATACATGGGCGTCGGAAAAAATCACGTCCGCCCCCTTTGCCGACAGCTCATTGATGACCCTGGAAACGGATTTCTCATTGCCCGGAATAGGGTTAGAGCTGAATATAACCGTATCCCCCGGCATAATTGAAACCTTCTTGTGCACGTCCGCCGCCATACGGGACAACGCCGCCATGGATTCCCCCTGGCTTCCCGTCGTAATCAATACCGTCTTCTCCGGCGGATAATTCTTAAGCTGGTCAATCTCAATCAGCGTCTTGTCCGGCACATTTAGATACCCCAATTCCTGGGCAACCTGAATAATATTTACCATACTGCGCCCTTCCACAACAACCTTACGTTCATATTTGCACGCCGAATTAATAATCTGCTGCACTCGGTCTACATTAGATGCAAAGGTCGCAATAATAATCCTGGTATTCTGATGCTCTGAGAAAATGTGGTCGAAGGTGATTCCCACTGTCCTCTCTGACTGGGTAAACCCTTTTCGCTCGGCATTGGTGCTGTCCGACATCAGCGCCAGAACACCCTTCTTGCCAATCTCCGCAAATCTCTGCAAATCAATGGCATCCCCAAATACCGGCGTATAGTCCACCTTAAAGTCTCCGGTATGCACCACAATCCCCGCCGGCGAATAAATCGCCAACGCCGCCGCATCCTGGATACTGTGGTTCGTCTTAATAAACTCTATTCTGAATTGTCCAAGATTAATCGACTGCCCATGCTTCACAACCTTCCTCCTGGTACTGCGCAGAAGGTTATGCTCAGTCAATTTCCTCTCAATAATTCCCATTGTAAGTTTTGTCGCATAGATTGGAAGATTCATCTCCCGCAATACATAGCACAGCGCGCCGATATGGTCTTCATGTCCATGCGTAATCACGAATCCCTTCACCTTCTGGATATTGTCCTTAAGATAGGTCACATCCGGTATGACAAGGTCGATTCCAAGCATGTCATCCTCCGGGAAGGCCAGACCGCAATCCACGACAATAATACTGTCTTCATACTCGAAGGCAGTAATGTTCATTCCGATCTTTTCCAGACCTCCAAGCGGAATGATTCGCAATTTTCCATTGTTTTCTTTCTTCAAATTTACACCTCCACGTGCGTCTCCGTTCTATTTTCCTGCCATCTTCAGGCACTCTTGGCATTGTCCGTAGAACTTTAATTCGTGGTCTGACACGCAGAAGCCCGTCTCCTGCTCAACAAGACGCTCTAATTCGTCTAAGAGGTCTTCTTCAAACGGAACCACTTTCCCACATGTCTTACATATCAGATGATGATGATGGTGCTTTGTCTCCCCGTCAAACATATCGCTGATCTCATAGCGCAGGCACCCGTCATCAAGATTGATCCGATCCACCAACTGCATTTCCCGTAACAACTGCACAGTCCGGTAAATGGTAGCCAGTCCGATATCCGGATAGTCTTCCTTCACCAGTTCGTAAATGTCTTCCGCAGTCATGTGCTTATCGCGATGATCTGCAAGTACCTCTAGCACAAGCAACCGCTGGTTGGTTACTTTAAGGCCCTTTTCTTTCAGCATTTTCTTAAAATTCTCTTTACTGATGGACATAGTATATTACCTTTCGATCTCGACGTCTTCGAGCAACTCCTCGAAAACCTTCGATATTGCCGTAAGCTCCACGTCATCCTCCACAATCTCATAGATACTGTCCGACGACGCCTCCTTTGACGTATCCTTAAGGATCAGACATTCTGCATCCCCTTCCTCTGAATCAGTAACCAGAATATAGGACACACCGTTCACCTTTGTCTGCTCCAGCACAAAAAAATCCACTTCCTCCGAAATATCCTCCGACCTGAATCTTATCTTTTCCATTATAATCTCCTCAAGAATACGGTTTCTTACTTTCCTGCCGCCAAGGCATCCAGATATCCCTGCAATATAATTACAGCCGCAACCTTATCGATATACTTCTTGCGGTCTTCCCGTCTCACCTTATTCTCAATCAAAGTCCGTTCCGCTTCTACTGTGGTCAAACGCTCGTCCCACATCACGACCTCAAGGCCGGTCCGACGGGTAAGCATCTTCCCAAACTCCATAGATTGTTCCGCCCGTTCCCCAATATCATTGTTCATATGCTTGGGAAGCCCAAGCACAATACGCTCGACCCCGTACTCCCCGATCAACGCCTCGATACGCGCACAGGTCTTGCGCAGCTTGTTCTCCTCCTTACGGCAAATCGTCTCTATCCCCTGGGCAGTAATGCCTAAAGCGTCGCTGATCGCTACGCCTACCGTCTTAGACCCATAGTCCAGTCCCATGATTCTCATAGATTATACCCATCTGTTGTGCTCAATATACGTCTTAAGCATTTCTTCTACCAGTTCGTCCCTCTCCATCTTCATGATCAGACTCCTCGCCCCGTCGTAGCTTGTGATATATGTCGGGTCCCCTGACATAATATACCCTACAATCTGGTTCACCGGATTATATCCTTTTTCGCTCAATGCCCTGTACACAATCTCAAGTATATCTTTTGCTTGAATCTGTGGACCGCTTTCTACCTGAAAAAACTGTGTGCTGCTTAAATCTCTCATATACTCACGTCCTCCAAAAATACTTCACTGTTATTCTAACCTATTGACAGGAAAAATTCAATGAATTATTTGTAAACGGCTCTCAATTTCTACATTTACCAACTCATTTACCCTATTTTCGTCTGTTTTCTGTCCAACCTTCACATATTCTCTGGTGTGGCCTGTCTGATAACGCTCTCCGTCTAACAAAATTTCCTCCTCCACCAGAACCTCCTGAACCGTTCCGATTAACCTTTCCTCATAAGCTGACTGTTTTCTCTGGCTAAGCCTAAGAAGCTCATTACTGCGCAGAGCCTTTACCTCCTCCGGCACCTGGTTCTCCAAGAGGGCCGCCTTTGTTCCCTCCCGCCTGGAATACTTAAACACATGTGTTTCATAGAAATCCACCTTGTCGATAAACGCTTTCGACTGTGCGAATTCCTCCTTAGTCTCGCCTGGGAAACCGACGATTACATCCGTCGTCAGGGCGGGGCGGGTAAAATATTTCCTCAGAAGCACACATTTTTCATAGTATTCCTCAGACGTGTAGCGACGGTTCATCCGCCTTAATGTGGCGTCGCAGCCGCTTTGCAGGGACAGGTGGAAATGCGGGCACAGCTTGGGAAGGGCTGCAAGGGTTTTCGCAAATTCCTCGGTTATGATTCTCGGCTCTAACGAGCCTAAACGGATTCTCTGGATTCCAGGAATTTCGTGCACCGAAAGAATCAGGTTTAACAGGCTGTCATCGGTATCCATACCATATGAGCTTAGATGGATTCCTGTCAGCACCACCTCTTTGTAGCCGTTATCCGCAAGCCTTTGTATTTCCTCAAGCACACTGTCCTTGCTTCGGCTTCTGACCCTTCCCCGGACATAGGGGATGATACAGTAGGTACAGAACTGGTTGCACCCGTCCTGCACCTTCACATATGCGCGGGTGTGCTCTGCGGTACGGGCCAGATGTAATTCTTCGTATTCATTTGTGTGGTTAATATCAAGCAATTCCCTGTCATGCCCTTCTTTGCCGTCCTCAAATGCCTTCAGAAGCTCTATCAAATCTTTTTTCTGGTTATTTCCTATTATAATGTCAACACATTCGTCCATAATCCCGTTCTTGGCCTGTACATAGCAGCCGCAGGCCACCACTAAAGCCTTCGGATTCATTTTTCTTGCCCTGTGCAGCATCTGCCTTGATTTGCGGTCCGCCATATTGGTGACGGTGCATGTATTAATGATGTAAATGTCCGCCTTCTCCTGAAAGGGGACGATCTCGTATCCATTGCGGACTAATAATTCCTGCATTGCCTCTGTCTCATATGCGTTTACTTTGCATCCTAGATTATGTAATGCTGCTTTTTTCATATTCACATTGAATCCTTTCTAACTTTGCCTGCCCTCTCCTATGCAGATTGCCAGAATACCCCAGACAGAATACTTTACATCTTTGGCAAATTGTTCCTTGACTTTTCTATCACTACCTCTTAAGATAGGTATAGAACACGAAAACATAAAAGGGAGGTATTGTCCAATGAAAACAGTTCAGATTTCTTTGAATTCTATTGATAAGGTAAAGTCTTTCGTAAATGATATCACAAAATTTGACCATGATTTCGATCTCGTATCCGGAAGATACGTGATTGACGCTAAGTCTATTATGGGGATTTTCAGCTTAGACCTTTCCAAGCCGATTGACTTGAATATCCACGCTGATACGGCTGAGATTGATACGATTCTGGATGCGCTTAAGGCTTACATCTGCGAGTAACCGTATTCAGGGTATCTGTTTTAGGTATTGGGGAACACAGAGGGCAGGCTTATATACTTGAAAAGCCTTGCCCTTTTTATTTTTGCAGAGTAATGCTTACTCCTATTTCACCTCAATCATCTCCGCCGTCTCAAGGGCCGTCTTCATCAATTCATCAATCTTCTCGCTCAGATTTTCCTCCGACCTGCGAATCACCTCCACATTGGGCTTTGTCACCGGATGCTTCGCCACAAAGATCGTACAGCAGTCCTCAAAGGGCTGGATCGACGTCTCATAAGTCCCGATTTTTTCCGCAATATCCACAATCTCCTGCTTGTCAAACCCAATCACGGGCCTGTACACCGGCATGGTGCACACATCATTGGTAGCGGCAAGGCTCTGCATGGTCTGGCTCGCCACCTGTCCGATGCTCTCACCTGTAATCAAGCCAAGGCATCCTTCCTTCTTCGCGAAATACTCCGCAATCCGCATCATATACCGTCTCATAATAATCGTCAGCTCATCATGAGGGCACTGGTCATAGATATATAACTGAATATCCGTAAAATTCACCACATGCAGCTTAACAGGCCCTGCATATCGGGACACAATCCTGGCCAAATCCACCACCTTCTGCTTCGCCCGTTCACTGGTATAGGGCGGCGCATGGAAATAGGTGGCCTCAATGCCCACGCCCCGCTTGGAAATCATATAGCCCGCCACAGGGCTGTCAATCCCGCCCGACAACAAAAGCATCGCCTTTCCGTTGGTTCCCACCGGCATTCCGCCTGCCCCTTTTATAATTCGGGAATAGACGTAAATCTCGTTTCTGACCTCAACATTCAGCATCACGTCCGGATGGTGTACGTCCACCTTTGTCTCCGGAAACGCGTCAAGAATGGCCTCTCCCAGAGCGCAGTTAATCTCCATAGAGGTCAGGGGGTAAGATTTCCTGGCTCGTCTGGCTTCCACCTTGAAGGTCAACCGCTTATCCGGATATGCCTCGTCCATGTAAGCGACTATCTCCTTCTTCAACTGCTCAAACCCTGCATCCTCCATGCGGACAACGGGGCAGATTCCCACAATACCAAACACCCTTTTTAAGTGCTCAATCGTATCCTCATAGTCATAGTCACCCTCACAGTCCACATAGATTCTTGCCTGGGACTTATGGACTTCAAACTGCCCGTCTACGTCCTTCAGTGCGAACCGCACCTGTCTGACGAGCGCATCCTCAAACAGATAACGGTTCTTTCCTTTAATTCCTATCTCTCCGTATTTAATTAAAAAAGTATGATATCTCATTCTATCTTCTCTTTCTATTCATATATTTTTCTTAACGCCTGGTATATTTCCGAAGGTTCGGAACTATATTATAAAGGGCGTCTAACGTATAGTCAATCTCCTCTGGCGTTGTAAATTCCGACATACTGAACCGTAAGGTGGCATCTAAGAATTCCTGGCTTGCCCCTATTCCTTTCAGAACGCCGCTGACCTGGGGATGATTCGACGAGCATGCCGAGCCGGAGGATACATAGATGCCTTTTTCCTCCAAGGCATGCAGAAGCACCTCGCTTCGGATTCCTGCAAACCCGACACTGATAATATGGGGCGCGCTGGTTTCATCATAAAGCCCGTGGATGGCCGTATCCTCAATCTGGCTGACACCCTTGATAAACCGCTGTTTCAGCCTCCTCATCCGCGCAATCTTTACGTCCAAATCCTGATAAATCATCTTAGCTGCCAGAGAAATCCCCGCAATTCCCGGAACATTTTCCGTACCGGAACGGATATTCTTCTGCTGCTCTCCCCCGAATACAATGGGCTTAATCTTCACATTCTCACCGATATATAAGATTCCCGTCCCCTTGGGCCCGTGAATCTTATGGCCGCTTAAAGAACACAGGTCTACCTTAAGCTTCTTCGGGTAAATCCGGTACTTACCGAAGCCCTGTACCGCATCCACATGGAACAGGATGTTCCGGTTATAAGCCTTTACAATGCCGGCTGCCTCCTGAATTGGCTGGACAGAGCCCACCTCATTATTTACATACATGATCGACACAAGGATCGTTTCCTCGCACAATGCCTCCTTAAGCGCATCCAGCTTCACCCTTCCGTAACGGTCCACCGGAAGGTAGGTGACACGAAAGCCCTCCTCCTCCAGATGGCGCATAGTATTGATGATTGCCGGATGCTCGATGGCGGTGGTAATCAGATGCTTCCCTGCGCGCTGGTTCGCCATGGCCACGCCCCGAAGGGCCAGGTTGTCGCTCTCCGTTCCGCCGGAGGTGAATACGATTTCCTTTGGCTGTACCTTCAAAAGCCTGGCAAACGTCTCTTTTGCTTCTTTTATATACTGCTCTGCCGCAACGCCTTTGGCATGCATGGAGGATGGGTTCCCGTAGTCTTCACACATAACCTTTTTTACCAGTTCACCGACGCAGTCATACGCGCGGGTTGTCGCGGAGTTGTCTAAATATATTTCTCCCATTCTTTCACTTCCTGATTTTTTATTTTCTTATTAACAGAATATGTGCTTTCCATGTGTTAGGTCACAAATCTATTCTTCCAAATGAAACATCAAAACAGACAGCATGGCAAGCCCCGCCGTCTCTGTCCTCAAAATCCTCCGCCCCAGAGTGACCGCCTTGGCCCCATATTCAAGAGCCAACTCCACCTCCTCCCTCTCAAAGCCTCCCTCCGGCCCGATAAAAATACCCACGGACTGCCCCGGCATAACAGAAGCTATGATTTCCTTTGTCTCCTTCATATCCTTGGCAAGCTCATAGGGAATCAACAGCACATCCAGCCCCTTCGCCCAGGAAAGAGCCTCCTTAAAAGACAACACCTTACCCACCTGGGGAATATAACCCCTGCCTGCCTGCTTCGCCGCGCTTCTGGCAATTTCCTGCCATCTCTCCACCTTTTTCGCGGCCTTCTTTTCATCCAGCTTCACCACCGAACGCCTGGTACTTACCGGTATCACCTGACACACACCTAATTCCACGGCCTTTTGCACGATCAACTCCATCTTGTCCTGCTTGGGAAGCCCCTGAAACAGATAGATGCCGGAGGATAATTCCGTATCCGACTGCATTTCTTTAAGAATCCGAAGAAGGGCTTTTCCCCCTTCATATTCCTCTACCGCACACAGATACTTCAGATTATTGCCGTCGCTTACCATCAACTCCTCGCCGCAGCCCATCCGAAGCACATTCTTCATATGGTTCACGTCAGAACCCTCGATTACAATCCTGTCCCCCTCCACCTGGGAAGGCGTCACAAAAAAATGCTGCATCAATTCTTCCTCGCTGTCACAGATACCCATTCGCCCTGATGGTTCACCTCCAGAACCTCAAGACCGGCCTCCTTCACGGCCTTAACCACAACCGTTTCCTTATCGTCTATAATTCCGCTGGTAATATAGACGCCGCCCTTCTTCATCTGGCGGACAATCACAGGAGTCAGGGGAAGCAGCACGTCCGCAAGGATATTCGCCGCTACGATATCATACTTCTCATATCCCACCGCCTCCTGCACTGCGGCATCATCAATGATATTACCAATCATGACCTCATACTGCTCTTTTGAAATGCCGTTAGCCTCCATATTCTCATGGGTGGCGTCAATGGCGCAAGGGTCCAAATCCGTTCCCACCGAGTACCCTGCGCCAAACTTTAACGCAAGCATCCCCAGAATCCCGCTTCCGCACCCCACATCCAGAATACGGGCGCCCTTTGTCACATATTTTTTCAACTGGCGGATACATAACTGGGTCGTCTCATGGGCGCCTGTACCGAAGGCTGTTCCTGGGTCAATGTGGATAATCAGCCTGTCCTCATCCTTCTCCTTTACCCTCTCCCAGGAGGGAATGACAAGGATATCGTCAATGTAAAACTGATGGAAATACTGCTTCCAGTTATTCACCCAGTCCACATCCTCTGTCTGGGATTCTTCGATGGTACACTCGCCCACATTCAGATAAGAGCTCATTTCCTCAAGCTCATTCTTCACGTTCATCAGGATGCTTCCCTTATCATCATCTTCTCCCAGATAAAATGTCAGATACGCCTTACCGTCATCCTCCGGCAAGTCCGGCAGGATGTCCACAAACATCTGCTCTTTATCCTCCTTCGTCAGAGGCACCCTGTCCTCAATCTGCACCCCCTGGATTCCCAAATCCATCAGCATACTGCTGACAATATCCTCCGCCTCTGTCGTCGTCGTCAGCCGGAACTGATTCCATTTCATAACCTCTCTCCTCTCATTATCCTAAAATTCCCAGATGCTCAAGCAGAATCTTAAACCCCATCAAAATCAAAATAATTCCGCCCAGAAGCTCTGCCTTCGCCTGATACTTTGTCCCAAATATATTGCCTATTTTAACACCTGCCACGGATAAAGTAAACGTTATAACGCCAATAAAACAGACTGCCGGAACAATATTTACCTTAAGGAAGGCAAACGTCACTCCAACCGCAAGGGCGTCGATACTGGTGGCTACCGCCAGTCCAAGCATGGTTCTCACATCTAAAGCCTCGTCCGCCTCCTGGCAGCACTCCCCTTTTGCAAATGCCTCCCGCACCATATTTGCGCCTATAAAACCAAGGAGGACAAATGCAATCCAGTGGTCAATGGACGTAATCACATCCCGAAACTGTACGCCCAGGAAATACCCTATAAGGGGCATCCCTGCCTGGAATACCCCAAAATACGCCCCCACCAGGGAAGCCTTCCTCCACGTACATTTCTTCATTGACAGTCCCTTACAGACGGACACGGCAAACGCATCCATCGAAAGCCCGACTGCAATCAAAAACAGCTCTATGATTCCCATGAAAGCTTAACCCCTTTCTTTTGTAAAATCTAATCTAATCCCATTTCTGCCGCGCCCATCCGGCAATCCGCCAAAAATCCAGCACTAACTCCCCGCCGAAAATATTGACTGGAATCTGGGCGTCAATAGGATAAATGCTAACCTCGCCCTCCCCTTCCAGAAAATACACCAGCACCTTTTGGGTATAAGGGTCCACAATCCAGTATTCCCGCACCTTTGCCTGCTCATATTTCGCCAGCTTAACGATATAGTCCCGCCGCTTGGTTCCAGGAGAAACCACCTCAAGCACAAAATCCGGCGCGCCCACAATATTACGCCTGACAATCTTTTTGGGATCGCAGACAATTACCACGTCCGGCTGAAGCATGGTCTTTTCGTCGCTGTCTAACTGAACGTCCACAGGAGAGATAAAAGGCGTACAATTTCCGTCACGGTCTATGATATGGTTTGCAACCTGCCGATAAACTTCCCCCGCCATCAACTGATGAAAGGTGGTGGGCGCCGCCATATCATAAAAATATCCGTCAATCAGCTCGACCCTTACGTCATCCGGAAGGTCCCGGTAATCCTCAATGGTATATGAGCCTGGCTTACGCTTCACCTCATAGGCAGCCGACGCCTCCTTGACCACCATTTTATCCCGAAAAGCATTTTCCAGTTCATTCCACACCCTGTAATCTACTTTCCCCCCATTGCCTTCAAATATCTTCTGTACGGTTTCCTCAGGGATACCGGACAACTGTGCAATCTGAAAATATGTATATCCCCACTCCTGTTTCCTGCGTTTCATTTCCTGAATCGTCATAGCTCTTACCTCCTGGCGCCTGCCCTTCATACTCCAAGTCTATGTGTTACATTTCAAATGCCGCTTTTTTTGCATTCTCTAAAAGCTTCTTCGCTTCATCCTCTGTAAGTCCATATTCCTGTGAAAGCAATGCAAACTCTTTCCCGACCCAGGTATCTGATACGGTCATGTTATCGCTGTTCACCGTTACTTTTATCCCGCGGTTTAAATACTCCCGAAGGGGATACTCCGAAAGACCTGTGACCGCCTTTGTCTGTAAATTGCTGGTAGGGCACATCTCCAGTACGCAGCCTCTTTTGGCAAGCTCATCCATCAGCTTATGGTCCGTAACCGCGCGTACCCCGTGGCCAATCCTTAAGGCGCCCATATGAAGGGCCGTCCAGATGCTCTCAGGCCCGTCCGCTTCGCCTGCATGAATGGTAAAAGGCAAGGAAAGGCTTCTGGCAAGACGAAATTCCTCCTCATAATCCCTGGTGGGATACAAGGCTTCCGCGCCTGCTAAGTCAACCGCCGCTACGCCTTTCCCAAGGAAGCGGGCCGCTGTCTTAACCGTCTCCATGTTGGCATCATGGACGCCTGTGCCCCGCATACAGCAAAGGATTGCCTTAAGGCAAAGGTTACCCTCCTTAGCTGCCCTGTTAAGCCCTGAAATCACGGCCTCAACTGCCTCTGCTTGAGTCATTCCTTTCTGCCTATGAAGCTGAGGCGCAAAACGGATTTCCCCATAGCAAAGACCTTTTTGTGAAAGCTTCATTCCAAGCTCATAAGCCGCCAGACTAAGGTTTTCTACACTCTGCAAAACTGCCAGGGGCAGGTCAAAGCATTTCAGATATTCATTCAGGCTCTCACAATCCCTTTTTGCAGTAAGGAATGGACGAAGCCCCTCTGGGGTGTTTGCCGGAAGCTCTATACCGTCTCTTTGCGCCAGCTTAAGAATCGTTTCCGCTGACAAAGAACCGTCCAGATGGAGATGTAAGTCTATCTTCCCGTACTCCTCCATTCTCATATCAGCTTCTCCCACTCCTTTTCACGAAAGCCCGTCACCACCGCCGTATCCGTCACCAGAATCGGACGTTTCACCAGCATACCGTCCGTGGCAAGCAATTCATACTGCTCGTCCTCGGTCATATCCGGAAGCTTGTCCTTTAACTGCATTTCCCGATAAATCATACCGCTGGTATTGAAAAACTTCTTCAAAGGCATCCCGCTTTTCTGATGCCAGTTTTTCAATTCCTCCTTCGTGGGCTTCTTCTCCTTAATGTCCCGTTCTTCAAATGCCATCCCCTTTTCCTCTAACCATTTCTTCGCCTTCTGGCATGTGCTGCATTTCGGATAATGAACCAATAACATATTTTCTTCCTCCTTCATTCCATCTCATTTCATTCCTGTATTCAAATCCTGTTCAATCTCATCCAATTCTTTTAAGATTTCCTCCTGCTGCGCCCCGAATAACAGCTTCTTATTATAGCGGTAGTATCGCTCACAGTCATTGTCCTTCAAAAACTGCACGCTGTAATAGTTTGTATTCAATTCAGTCACAAAGGCCACCATCTCCTGGCTGTCCCCGAATGCCTCCTCCATAAAATCAAAGGCATGCTCAAGCGCGCCCAATGTCTCTGCAATTCTCTCCTCATAAAGCCCAGTCTCCTGGTCGAACATTTCCTTGGCGCGGGCAAATGCACTCTCACCCGATAAATACTCCTTTTTCTGAACCTTAAGATATTCCTCCAGGGCGCTTAAGGCTTTCCGCCAGATAATGTCCTGTGCCCTGTTAAGCTGCTCGGCTTTCCGAAGCCCCTCGTATTTCTCCCACATTTCCTTAAGCGTCTGTTCTAAATCCATAGACTCCTTATAGCGAAGCAGGTATTCATAGAGCAAGGTTACGAAGCTGTCCTCCAAAAACCGTTCCTTAAACATCTCCCCAAGCTTCCCAATCAGCATACTCACCACGCTTAAACGCTCGTCAAAGGAGGCATACCTTAGCTTCTCTATGGTCTCCCTCCCATACTTGCCCTCCACGATTCGTTTAAGCCCGTAGTCCTGCTTGTACTTCTCATATAATTCCAGATAATTGGCAAAATCCTTCGCAATCTTAAAGTGTTGGATGTACTGATACACCACCTCTCGATCCACCCGTTTTCCCAGAGCTTCACAGGCTTTCAAAAATTCCGACAAATCCTCCCACCCGCGGGCAGTCGCGAACACCTTCCCGTCCACGGTCGTCTCAATCCGGTAGAAATAATCCCGCCGAAGCTCAAGATACGCTATAATAGCAGGATGTATCTCCGCCTGATAGGCGTATTCCTTCCATACCTCAAAATTCTCCTCCACGTCGATTTTCCGGATTCTGTCCAGGGTTACAATATCGAAATCTCTCACAGACTTGTTATACTCCGGCGGATTGCCTGCCGCCACAATAATCCACCCTTTAGGCACCGCCTGATTTCCAAAGGTCTTACATTGGAGGAACTGCAAGATAGTGGGCGCCAGCGTCTCGGAGACACAGTTAATCTCGTCGATAAACAGGATCCCCTCTTTGATTCCGGTTGACTCAATCTTCTCATAGACGGACGCGATAATCTCGCTCATGGTGTATTCTGTGGCCGAATACTTGCTGCCGCCATAGATTTTCTCACGGATAAAGGGCAGGCCAATGGCACTCTGCCTGGTATGATGGGTAATGGTATAGGCCACAAGCCCAATCTTACATTCCCTGGCAATCTGAGCCATAATCTGAGTCTTTCCAATGCCCGGAGGCCCCATCAGAAGAATAGGCCGCTGCCGGATGGAGGGAATCATATAGCTGCCGTCCTCATTTTTCAGCAAATACGCTTCGATGGAATCCTTGATCTCCTGTTTCGCACGCTTGATATTCATACTGAATCTCCTTTTTGTATATTTATACCTTAATGGACGGAGTCCACCCGCCCCGATAGGGGCATGTATTGCGGTATGCCCTTGGGTATATTTCATTGGACAAAATCCGCCAGCTCATCCTCTGAAAGAATCAGCTTCATTGCCCACGGCGGCACGTCCACGTCCTCATAGTCCTCCCGAAGAAACACAAACGCCGTCTCAAAGGGAGGCATCTTTGCAGGATACACCCCTTTCCCGTCGGTAAAATAGATGAGTCCCTTCAACTGCCCGAAGGCATGGTGATGCATCAACTCCTCCACATATGCAAACGCCGGCCTAAAATCCGTTCCGCCCTCGCCCTTAAGCTCTAAATCCTCCATATATTCCTTAAGCTCGTCTGCGCCTGCAATCACCTGATCTGTCTGCACCTGGTCGTCACATTGGATGATATGAATATTCACCTTCCGGAAAAAACTGTTGCTTTCACTCAACACACTGTAAGTCTCCTCCAAAAACTTCCGCACCAGGTCACCCGAACAAGACATAGAGGTATCAATTACCACCGCAAATTCCTCCACCTTTCGGGTCTCCTTCCACTCCAACGGCTCGACCAACGGCAGATTGCCATAAAGAGACAATCCGTAGGTATAGAACACATAATCAAAAGAATCCTCGTCCACCGACGTCTCCTCCCGCAGCACCGAGAACTTCCTTAAAAACTGCCGGTAATCAAACCGTTCCCGATTCTCCACCCGAAGCTTTCCAATCAAATCTCCTGTCCCCGACGACATTTCCTCAGGAAACGTCTCAATCTCCGTCTCCATCCGTTCACTCACGTCCTGCCATCGGTTTTCAATCTCCTGCTGCTTCTTCTGTTCATCCTCCCTGGGCCAATAACTGTGGTCATCCACCCTGAATTCTGCCTCCAGCCGCAAAAGCTCATCCTCAGACAACTCCCACATATCCAGCACGCCATACACCTTCTCTGACGCCAAAACCTTAAGCTCGCCAAAAAGCCTTCGATAAGTTTCCCGCCGAAGCAGGGAACGGCTCTTAAGGATACAGCGGTACTGCATATCGTCAATCATGGATTCCGCGGCAATATCGCAGGCAAGGGAGTAGAGACGTTCCTTTCGCCCCTTTCTCCTGGTAATGTGATGGAAAATTCCATGGAGAACCAGATGCAGATAGAGCCGGTTCACCATCACCCTGTTTTCTCGGTAGAGCCCGCCTAAGTATCGGGGATGATAGTACAGAAAAAGCCCGTCCGTCCCAAGCCCTTGCGCCCCCGCATCCATCACAAAGGCAAGGCTTGAAAGAGCTACATCCAGAAAACGCATTTTCAGATACAGCTCATTGCGTGATACCGTAAGAATCCTCCTGCCCACTGTTTCCAGTTTTTCTCCTGCCGCCATGCCCTTCTCCATGCTTCACCTTTCCCTACAACTCAAACTTCTTTCGCCCTCTTTTAAACTTCTTATGCTTCTCATCCATCAAAATGCTTAAAATCTCCGTCTCCTTCCTCTCTGCCGCCGCGCTGATTCCATAGTTAAGGGCCGCCTCTGTCCAGTATCCTCCCGTGCCAAGGAAACGAAGCCCTTCCACATCCTCCTGCCCAATGAGATAATCCGCTGCCGCTTCCAAATGCTCTCTCACATAAGTCTCGTAGCCTTCCCTCGCTTTTGACGTCAGCCGAAAGGGATAACGCAGGCGGTTAAGAGCCAGCTCTGCCACAATCCTGGGCTTCTCCTGGACTACTGTATGGAAGAAAAGCTCGTCGTATTTCTTATAGTCTAACTTTCTGTCATAAAAGCATTGCCGATAGTAGCCGCCGGCCCCGTGGTGTTGGGTAAACAAAATTCTTGCCGGCGTATTCTCCACCGCCTCCTCGTAATGCTCTGGAAATAAAAGGGACGCCGTTCCTTCTTTAGGATAAAAAAGCTTCACCCGAATGGCAAAACGCATCTCGTCCAGAATAGATTTCAGACAGCTTTGCTCTCCTCTTTGAAAATAAAGCTCAACCTCTGACAGATTACAGCCGGTAAACGCCCCGCCGCCAATCTCCAGGAGGCTGTCCGTCAACACCAGCTTCTTTAGATTCCTGCAGCGGTAAAACGCATACCTGCCAATCTCTGTCACCTGGGACGGCAATCGTATCTCCGTCACCATACTGCCGCCAGTCCTGTCCCTCTCACTCTCGGCAAATGCATAGTCCCCAATCCCATTCACCCTGATTCCTTCAATCTCATCCGGAAGGACTACCTGAGCGTCCACTCCGTAACATCCGGTAATCAGGATGCCTTTTTCCGTTTTCTGATAATGAATCTCCTGACATAACTGTCCCTGGTCTTTTTCTATCATTGCCATTCTTTATCAGTAATATCCTCTCCACATATTTAAATACATCTGAATATTCGTCCGCACGTAAAGCCACAATATTTCCAAAAGCCTCTGCTTCTTTGGATTCTTAGCGGCGGCCATCACATAGGGCACTCCCTTGGACCTGGTGTAATGGTCTGCCTTTCTCAGATGCCATCCGCTGGTCACCACAACACAGTCCTGGAAATTGCAGTTCTGCATCATCCGGCAGGAATACAGCATGTTGTGATAGGTGCTGACCGCCTGCTTCTCCTCTAAAATGTACTCGGCAGGCACCCCAAGCTCTATGGCATACCGCTTCATTGCCTCTGCCTCCACAAAATCACTGTGGACCGCCGCGCCTGACATAATCAGATATTTTACCTTCTTCTCCTTCCAAAGCTCTACGCCCTTCTCAACCCTTGCCTTCAGCGTGTCGGACGGCTCGCCGTCCTCCCTCACCCGACAGCCGCAGACGATGGCACAGTCATAGCTGTCTTGGTCCCACCGCTTTTTGGGCGAACGGAAGATTACGCAGAATAAAAATATATGGGCAGCTAGGAAGCCGGCCGCCATCCATTTGATTTTCTCCTTTGTTTCCTTCATTATCTTACCTCCGCAAATTCCTTTTCACTAACCATATAGTTTGGATCTGGTTTGAATAAGACCGAGAACCTATTTGTGGATTCTCGGCCTGCAATTTTGTTTATGCTGTCCGTTCTGCTTTTAATTTTTTAACTTCATCAAGAGGAAGCCCGACATATTCCGCGATTTTTTCAAGTGTCAACATCCCGTCTGCCAACATTCTTTTTGCAACCTCTTTCAACGATTCATTTCTCATATCTTCCATTACTTTACACATCTCTTGCACTCCTTTCGGATTTTCTTTCAGATACCTTGTTCGTTCTGCCATCAACTCAAAATTCATATCGGATGCTTGAGTACAGTTAAAATCGTGCATAAGTTTTCCTAAGTCAGATTCCCCTCGATACTCACCATTTACGTAAAGAATATGTTCCCCATCTTCAAAAGATTTGCCTATTGCAAGATTAATCCTCTCAATCGGATAAACCGGCTCACCCTTGCCATAAAAATCCTTCTCAATAATAAAGATCGTATAAGTATCCGGTAACTCTTTAAATTCCTGCCCTGAATGAAGATTTTCAATATCCATCACACTGGAATGGTATCTTGCCCTATGAGGATCTGCTCCCTTATCCTGCCTTTGAACTTCTAAATCATATCTTTTTCCCTCTGAATCTACTCCATATGCATCCAAACAGATAGAACGTGCTCCGACTAGTCTTTTCATGTCCTTTTGTGTCTCACAATCAGTGATAACCAAGTCCTGTTTATCTGTAATAATACGTAATACAAGTTCAGCCAGTGGAATATTGTCTTTGAAAAGGCAACGCATAAAATCATCATCTATTGGCCGTAAACCTCGTAAACGCTGTAAATCTTCCTGATGCTGCTGTTCCTTTACTGTCAACTCTCCCACCTGCTTTCCCTTTCAAGTTTGTGTCTTTATACTACCATACAATCAAAATATTTTCAATCATGTCAAAATTCTATTGGCTATCCTTTTATCCAAAAGTAAAATATTCTTATAGGAAAAGCCTTGAGAACAGAAGAACAGGCTATAAATAATATACAGACATACATTGCAAGGAAATGCATATACATACTATAACAAACTCAAATGGAGTATCTATGTCATCCTTTCACAAATACCTCGAACCATTCGCAATCGCCCTGCTTTTTGTCTTATCCTATTTTGCCGGACGCCTGATTGCCATACAATTTTCTCCCGATACATATATCCCCTCAGGCTCTCAAACCATTTCCGCCCAAATCACGCCGGCCGCAGAAAACTGGGGTCTTAGTTTTCAGGAGGAGGGCAAGACTCCGGTTGGCAACGCAACCGTCGATGAACTGAAGCAATATGATACCTTCTATGCAGAGAATACGGACGAGAAAAAAATCTATCTGACCTTCGACTGCGGCTACGAAAACGGAAATACCGAGCCCATCCTGGACGCCTTGAAAAAACACAAAGCAAAAGCAACCTTTTTCGTTGTAGGAAACTTTATCTCCACAAGTCCCGAACTGGTCAAGCGGATGCACGAGGACGGGCATATCGTAGGCAACCACACCTACCACCATCCCGATATGTCACAGATTTCCACGAAGGAAGCCTTTGAAAAAGAGCTAAAGGATGTGGAAAGCCTCTACAAAGAGATTACCGGAGAGGATATGGTCAAATATTACCGGCCCCCTCAGGGAAAATACAGCACCGACAATCTCCAAATGGCTAAGGATATGGGATATCATACCTTCTTCTGGAGTCTTGCCTATGTTGACTGGTATCAGGATGACCAGCCCTCCCACGACGAGGCTTTTGACAAGCTGCTTGGACGTATCCACCCTGGCGCCATCGTCCTTTTACACAGCACCTCCAGCACCAATGCTGAGATTTTGGATGAATTGTTAGGGAAATGGGAGGATATGGGGTATACGTTCCATTCCCTGGATGAGCTGACTCAAAAAAAGAAATAAATAAAATTTAAGATATTTTCATTAAACGGCTGTATATCCTGATATAAAAAACCGATTTCGCGGGGCAAAACAGGATTTGACAAGGGAATTTCCATCAGGCAGCCTGATTTTAACTCATGCTCTACGAATTGCCTTACAACACAGGATATCCCTATCCCCATTTTTGCAAATTCAATCAGCATATCCATCTCATTTACCTCAAGGATATGCAGGGGCATGATATTATTTTTCGCATAGTAAGCATTAATATGCTTTCGCGAAACATTATCTTTATCGAGAAGCATAATGTTGGCATATTGAAAAATCTCATCATTTTTACAGTTCCATTTTTCTCTGTAAGCAGGAGTGCAGACAAAAATATACTCAATCATTCCCAAGGGATGATAGACGGTTTTCCCAAGGTTTTGTGGTTTTACTACCAACGCCAAATCAACGCTGCACTCCTCAAGCATCACTCGCGCTTCTGCCGAGGACGTACATGTAATCGCCAGTTCTGTGTCCGGATACTGTTTTATATATTCCTTTAGATAGGGCATAAGGAAATGTTTACATAATACATTGCTGGTGGCAATTCTCAGATATCCCGTATAAAAGGGAAACTTAAGACTTTTCTCCGTATCCGTAAGCATATGAAGGGCTTTCTTCACGCTGTCGTATAATATTCTTCCCTTTTCTGTCAGCTCTACTCCCTTTGACTTTCTGATAAAAAGCGTGGTGTTAAGATTTTCTTCCAGCTTTTTGACGGTGATACTGACTGCGGGCTGAGAAATATAGAGGGACGCCGCTGCCTTAGATATGCTTTTATGTTCTGCAACCGAAAGAAAAATTTTGTATCTTGTAAGATTTTCAAATGTATCCATAGTTCATCTCCATAAATATAATTTATATTTTTTATAAAAACCATATATTTGAATTATATCATGGCGGCAGGTATAATTCTATCAAACAATCAATATAGCAGGAGGTTTTACATGGGTACATTTGAATTCGACGGAGAAAAATACAAATCCGCTTCTAAACACCAAAAAGAATGGGGAAACGACCTGATTTCAGAAATCTCATTCAAAGGAAATGAAGCCGTATTGGATCTTGGGTGCGGGGACGGCGTCCTGACAGAACAATTAGCTTTGTCCGTGCCCCAGGGAAACGCGTTAGGGATAGACGCTTCGATTCATATGATTGAGACGGCAGAAAAGCTTCGCAGAAGCAATCTTAAATTCATGTATATGGACATAAATAATCTGAATTTTGAGAATGAATTTGACCTTATTTTTTCCAATGCAGCCTTACATTGGGTGAAGGACCATAAACGGCTTTTAAAAAATGCCTGCAAAGCATTAAAAGCCCGTGGGAAAATATTGTGGGACTTTGGCGGCTTCGGTAATTGTGCCACCTTTAACGACATAGTTCAAAAAAAGATATCAGAGGCTAAATATAAGGAATATTTTAAAGATTACGAATGGCCCTGGTTTATGCCGACCAAAGAACAGTATACAGAATTCATTTCTGCCGTTGGGTTTTCTTCTTATACAATCAGAGAGCTAAACAGAGACAGATATTTTTCTAATGCTTCTGATATCATTGGGTGGGTTGACCAGCCCTGTCTGGTGCCATTTATTAGATATATTCCATGCGGATTAAAAGAAGCCTTCCGCCAGGAGGTTATCGAAGAAATACTGAAAACGACGCGGCAGCCAGACGGTAGTTATTTTGAAATTTTTCGCAGAATCAGGGTATATGCTCAAAAATAGGAGGTACCAGTTTTCACTTAATCAATCAGAATTCGGTCTGGAAACTTGATAAATAGCGGTGTCCGTGTTACGATTAAAGAAATTTAAATTGTGGACGGGTTAATATTGGGAGGACAAACCACATGGGAAAGTATTTAAATCCAACAAATAAAGGGTTTGAAATTGCACGTAATTCTAAGATATATGTAGACAAAACAGGACTGATTAAATATACAAACCGTGTACTGGATACAGAACAGCGATTTATCTGTGTCAGCAGACCGCGCCGTTTTGGCAAATCAATGGCTGCTCAGATGCTCGTTGCCTATTACTGCAAAGCATATGATTCCCGTAACTTGTTTGACGGTTTAGAAATCGAAAGAGACAAATCCTTCCATTCCCATTTGAATCAATATGATGTATTGTTTCTGGACATGCAGAGATTCTTAAACCGCGCAAAATCTCCGAAAGATTTAACCGCTTATCTGCAAACAGCAGTTTTAGGGGAATTAAAGGAAGTGTATGCTGACTACATTCATCCTGATGAGCCTGAACTGGTATCTGCCTTGGAAAACATAGCAGAAAAGGCAGGGAAAGAATTTATCTTTATTATCGATGAATGGGATTGTGTTTTCAGGGAACCCTTAAGTGACGATGCAACGCAGAAAGACTATCTGGATTTTCTCAGAGATTTGTTCAAAGGACAGACTTTTGTAAAGCTGGCATATATGACAGGTATTTTGCCAATCAAAAAGTATGGAACACATTCTGCACTCAATATATTTTATGAATATTCCATGACAGAGCCAAAAGAGTTGGCCGAATATACAGGTTTTACAGAAAAGGAGGTCCAAAATCTGTGCGAGGAATATGGCATGGATTTTTCAGAGATGCAGAAGTGGTACGACGGTTATAAACTTAAGAATGTCAACCATATGTATAATCCAAAATCCGTCGTAGACGCCATGTTAAATGCAGAATTTCACAGTTATTGGACCAGTACGGAAACATATGAAGCTCTTAAAATTTACTTGGATATGAATTTTGACGGCCTAAAAGATTCCATCATTGAAATGTTAGGGAATGGAAGATGTAAGATTAATTACAGGAAATTCCAAAATGATATGACAACATTTAAAAGTCGGGATGATGTATTAACTCTGTTGGTACATCTTGGTTATCTTGCATATGACGAGGCAGCGAAGGAAGTTTTTATCCCGAATATGGAGATTTGTGATGAATTTGAAAATGCCATAGAAGGAGACGGATGGGATACAATCGCAAAAGTACTGAGTGCTTCAGACGATTTGTTAAATGCTACGTTATGTGCCAATGCCGATGAAGTAGAAAAAGGTTCATTCGGTCAGAAATTGGTCTGCAAACCGTCTGATTCATAAGGCCAATTTCCGACCTGATAAATACCTGAAGCTTTTATTTCCTCTCCGGCATCCGAAAATCTGCAAGCGCCCTGTTCAGATAATCATTGAACGGTTTCATAATCTGAAATACCCTGACAGCGTGGTGTAAAAATGCCTCCCCATCTCCAAATTCTGCGTCTGCAACCGGATACTCCAGATACCAGCTCTTAAACTTCAAGAATTCTGCCTGGGGATGTTCCCTGTCATACCCCGCGGGAACTCTTTTAAGCGCCGTCCCCTGCACAGTAAAATGCTCTCGGAAATCAGGATTATTAAGAATCTCCTCCCACTCCCTGCCATTGGCGGCAATATAATCCCTCACCATTATAGTGGCCTCCTTAAACATATCCGCAAACAGCCCGCCGCCCAAAAATGACTGCCCTCCCGGCTTAATCATCAGGTAATACCCCACTGGAACCGGCAGCTTTCCTTTGGAGGAAATATGGGCGCGGAACGCCGGATTATAAGGCGATTTATCATTGCTGAACCGTGTATCCCTCACTAACTTAAAAGTCAGGTCCTTCGGCTGATTATGGAGAATACTGCTGTCAAACTCTCCAATCTTCAAAATAAGCTCATGCAGCAGCAGCTCAAATTCTGCATTGGCTTCCTTATATTCAACCTTATGTGCATGATACCACTCACGTTCGTTATGATTACTCAAATCTGTAAGATACTTCAAAATCAACTGTGTATTCATCTTTCTTCCTCCCTAAGCATTTGTCACCACGGAATATGACGTACCGTCCAGGAAATCTTCAATAAATTTTTTCAGACTCTCCGGCGGCTGGTAAGTCTTACAGAAAGAAAATGTCTGTGACAAATCGTCAATTTCCTCCATAGCCTCTTTTACCTCCATTGCAGTCTGCTCTAAGACAGGCGCCGATGTGAAGCTTAACTGCTTCGGCATAAGCCTGTGGCTTTGGATTGCATAGTTTACCCGATCTTTACATCTGCATTTACCCTGCCCGTATTCACCACAGTATTCGGAGAGGAAATCCGCCATCTTCCGCCGTACTCTCACTAAACGCTGTCTGTATGCCTCCGGAGTAATCCCCAGAATATCGCCGGCAATCCGGCTGTCGATTTTGAACATCGTACCTAAAATGAAAATACACCGGCTCTCGGCGTCGAGACATTGCAGCATGACATTCGTGCATGACAGCTTCAACTCCTCTGCCAGAATGGATTTCTCCACATCCTGAGTCAAATCCGGAATGTTATGGATGTCCGCATTTTTAATGTCGTCTCCATAAAATTCAAAGCTTAACGGAAACTTCCCGAACATGTGCTTCTTGTAGTCTTTGAGATGGTTTGCTGCAATGCTGAATACCCAGGTGGAGAAGGCGCTTTCCCCTTTGTAGGATGACAGGTGGGTCATGACCTTTAAAAGAATATCCTGGGACGCATCCTCAGCATCAGGAAATGTCCCCAACATTCGCAGAGAAAGGTTAAAGACCAAATCCTGCACACTTGACAGTACCGTCTCAAGAGATTTCTTATCCCCTGCCACAGCCTTTTCAACCAATGCCAATAATTCTTCATTTGTTGATTTACTCATAATCTCCTCTTTTCCGGATCACCTATATTTTTATACCCAGAGGGCTCCCGTGATTCATGCCCCTGACATGGCGGATGGACTGCGTCCATTAAGGTATACTAAATTATACGGAATAATACGCCGGAAAACCTGATGTGATCCTAACCAGAGTGTTTCCATCTATCTGTATGTCCGTCTACCCACAAGGGCATATCTGTATATTAAGATTGTCCTGTGAGTATATATGATTAGACATGAAATTTCTACCTGTGTGACAGAAAAATTTTATTTTTTTCCACAGAACCACAAAAAGACCACCTTATAAAAGCTGGTTTCAAGAAACATATGTTCGCTATACTTTTTTATGCAGCCCCTATAATTTTCATCTGGTTTCTCGGATGCCGCATTTTCAGAATCTCCGCCTGTTTTTTCGCCGCAATATGAATATAAATCTGAGTGGTTTTAATAGAGCTATGGCCAAGAATCTGCTGTACACAGCTCACATCTACTCCCTCCTCGATTAAATATGTGGCAAATGAATGCCGAAACATGTGGGGAGTAATATTTCTGGTAATTCCTGCCAATTTCGTATACTTTTTCAGCATCATCCGGATGGATTGCTCGGTAAAACGTTTTCCCTGGCGGTTCACAAAAAAATATCCACTTTCTTTTATTGCTTTCTTATTGGACTGGTAATATTTTTTCAATAACCTTAAGATGGATTCCTCACTGATTTGCACGCATCTTTCCTTGTCTCCCTTTCCCATAATGCGTATAACGCCTGACTCGATGTCGATACAGTCGGCTTTTATGTTGGAAATTTCGTATACTCTTGCACCTGTGGCGAAAAATACCTCAACGATTGCTATGTCGCGCAGCAGGTAGCGTGCTTGCGGCTGATCTGTCCTACTTAGTTGGAAAGATACATACATGGAATTCAGTAATTTTTCAATCTCACTTCGCGGGATGATTCGCGGGAGTACAAATGTTTCCTTGAATTTTACCCTTATTTTCCTGAAAGGATTTTCTGTAATTATTTCTTCTCCTTCGAGAAATGCGTAGAACGCTTTTACAGATGCGATTTTTCTTTTTACTGTTTTTTGTTTGTATTTCTTGTGTAAATCCGTGATGTATATTTCGATTTCATCCTTTTGAGGGTTGTCTGACTGGATGAAATCGAAATATTGCCTGAGATCAATTCTGTAAGCTTTTAGCGTCTTTGCGTCTAATTCTTTGCGGAATTCACAGTATTCCAGGTATTGCTTTACTTTCGACCTTACATTCATATGGGTTAGCCTCCTGTGGTTTTTGTATAGTGTAACACAGGGGTTGGGATATTGGGTAGATAATTGTGAATTATCCTCCTCTCATCCTATTCAGACCAATCTCCCCACCCATAAAAAATTTCTCCAATAAAAAAATGGTAAACAAATAAGGAGAATTATCTTCTCCTCATTCACCTTACCATTGATCAACCATTTTTATTTTAGCACATATCCATCTAAATTTCGACCCTTATTTCAATTTTTCTACATTTTTCTACAATTTCCATTACACAATCCGCCACAACAACTAATCCACTCCCCCATCATATCTCCTTCCTAATCCTCAATATATTCTGCCCCTCCCTATACTCATAAGTAATCTCATCCATACTCTTTTTCACCATATAAATCCCAAGCCCCCCAATCTCTCTCTCCTCCAACGCAAGCCCCACATTCGGGTCCTCCCTGGCAAGAGGATCATAGGGAACCCCATGATCAATAAAAGACACAACCACCGAGAGAGGCTCATTCACGACCTCCACCCTGACAGTCGCAGCCCCGACCTTGGGATGATAAGCATAATGCGCAATATTCCCAAACAGCTCGTCAATCGCAATATCAATCTGCATCTGCGCCTTCACCGGACACCCCAACTCCTCAAGCTGCTCATCCACAAAGGCCGTCACCTGGGTAATATTTTCTACCGTCGCGTCTACGGTTAATTCCTTCATTCCTCCACCTTCATTCTTTCTTTATATTCCAGACACAACATGGTAATGTCGTCAAACTGCAAAGCCTCTCCAACAAAAGCGTCGATATCCTCCTTCACGCTCTCCAAGAGCTTTTGCGGTTTGGCGTCCACATTCCTGCATAGAATCTCCCTTAAGCGTTCCATGCCGTACAACTCCTTCTCCTGGTTGGTGGCCTCAGTCACTCCGTCCGTATACTGGAACAGCTTATCTCCTGGCTCTAACTGCATAGAGCCGCACCGATAACGCATCCCCTCCATGCCGGCAAGCACGAAGCCCGCACGAATCTTATATGGCTCATATTCATTCCCTTTACAGATATAAGGTATCTCATGCCCTGCATTGACAAACGTAAGCTCGCCCGTCACCAGATCCAGCACTCCCTCAAACGCCGTGATAAACAGCCCCTCGCTGTTGGACTCGCACAACAGCTCATTGACTTCTGTGAACACCTCGCCCAGATCGCTCTCCGGCTTCGTGTGGTCCTTAATCAGCGTCTTTCCAATCACCATAAACAAAGCCGCCGGAACACCTTTTCCTGACACGTCCGCCACCACGATGGCAAGATGCCTCTCGTCCACCATAAAGAAATCATAGAAATCGCCGCCCACCTCCTTCGCAGGATCCATGGTAGCATAGATATCGAACTCCGTCCGGTCCGGAAATGCCGGAAAGATACAGGGCAGCATGGACGCCTGAATATTCTTTGCAATATCCAACTCCGTCCCGATTCTCTCCTTCTCCGCCGTGATACGGGAAAGATTCTCAATATAATCCTTCAGGCTGTCGGTCATATGGTTGAACGCCTCTCCAAGCAGCGCCGTTTCATCATCAGATTCCACTTCAATCCGATAATCCAGATTGCCGCCGCTTATCTGCCCCGCCCCTTCAGTCAGGGTGTAAATGGGCTGTGTCAGGCGTCTGGCAAATTTATTTGACAGGAAAATAATAACCACGGTAATCACCAGGGCAATGACCACGAATAAGCCTGCCATCAGCCTGATCTTTACATTGATATCCTCTATGGTCTGTTGGGTAATGGTGCTGATATTTTCCTGCAAATCATTGATGTGGGTCACAATCGAGGCATCGTTAAGGCCAATCACCGTCACCACCACCCAACTGGTGGTGGTCAGTGGTGAATACGCAAGATACGACTCCTTCCCGTCCAGGGTCACCTGGGTGATTCCCGATTCTCCCTCCCTGATTTTTTCCATCACGGCAGTCAGTTCTTCATTTCCTGTGTCCAACAGATTGTCCTTGAAACGATTAATCTCGCTGTCCCCGTCAGGATTGGCATTGGCAATCACATTCATGCTGCCGGTATTAAGAAGAAACGCATATCCACTCTCCCCGATACTGGTACTCTGCACCATCTCCTGAATATTTTCTATCAGGCCGCCGCTTCCTGCCACGCCCACCAGCTCTCCGTCCACATACACCGGCATAGAGCAGATGAGCGCAACCCCGCGTCCTGACCCGTCCTGAATGGGATGACTCCAATAGACCTCCCCGTCCTTTAATTTTGCCGCCTCCTTATACCAGGAGGATTCCCTTGCATCATATTCTACCATAGAAGTAGTCAGCGTGTCTGCCAAAACATCAATTCCCGACGACTCCAGGCAGAAATAGGTTGCGCCGATTCCGCTGTACGTACCGTCCCCATTGTCAAAATTGCGGATACCCCCCAAGGCATTTTCCAGATAACGGGCAAGGTACAATTCCCGCCTCATCTCGTCAGAAAGACGCGTCTCGTCAAGGCGTGCCTTTATAACCGTTCCGTCCTTTTCCACAATAGAAGCCGGCTCCATCAGGGAACGGGGGGCGCGCAGATGATAGGAAAATGTCCCCAGAGTCTCCGGCGGATAATTACAGGAAAAATCATAGGCATTTACCGGAAGCTCGCTGTCTGGCTGCCCATGGGTATAGAATTCCTGATTGGAATACACCTCCCGCGCAGCCATAGCCACCAGATTGGTCTGGTTTAAAATCAGGTTTAAGCTGGTATCCGCAAGGCTGCTCTTATTCTCTGCCATTGCCTGAAGTTCTTCCTTCTTCTGGGTGCGCAGGGCGTCCGTGGCGTCCGTGGCCGCCTGGTCGTTCAAGCCCTTAAGTCCGTCGGTGGTATTCTGCCGTATCCTCCAGATTTCAAAACTCGAAGCCACTCCAAGAAGCAGAATCGAGGCAAGAGAAATCGAGAGCACCAGCCGAACCACCTTATTTTTTATTGTTTTCAATCCTATTTATCCCCCTTTTCGCACTACGGCGGTGCTTCTTTATGTAAGACAATAATTTCTCTCCATTCTCATGCAAATGGATATCCTCATAGCGAATCTTTTGCCCTCCTATATAGGTAAGCAGCATGTATTCCGCATTTTCCTGCAAAGGCTTAAGCCCCGTAAAGAAAAAGCCTGCCTTAAAAAGCGTCTCATATCCTAAAACAGCCGCTAAGTCCCGAAGATTCAGATAGCAGGCCACCGTTGCATCCCCACGCTTTCCAATCTCATCCATCCTGACGGACAGCCTTTTCTCAAAATCCCTTCCGAGCTTCTGAACCGTCAAAATATAAGAATTATGTGCCGCTTCCTCCTTCCATGACATATGGGTTTCTTCCACCTTTGGCATCTTAACCGAACTGCTGAGCAGACATTCACACTCGCCCGCCCCATCCGCCTCATTTACGTCTATTCCGGCTCTCCCTACAATTCCACACTCCACGCCAAGCTCACCATAGATACGCCGTACCTCCTCCACATGCTCTGACGGGCAATACAGGACTCCAATCCTATGCCTGCATCCCCTCCTGCACATGACAGCCTGGCTCATCTTCCCTTCTTTGGCAAGCCCAAGCCCTGGCACCATGACAGGATTCCGGTACAGCATCATCCGTATGCCGCAGAATACGAACCCCCGGCGGGCAAGGCTGCCCTGGCTGATGCTGTTATGGGTCATCACATCAGCATAGAGTGAGCAGACGCCCTTTTCCCCCTCGGCAAAGCGAAACAGACACTCCTCCTGAGCCTTTCCAATCCCCATTCCCCGGTAGGCTTCCTTCACCACCCGCAGCATCAAAAGAGCGCTTCCGGAAAATTCCTCGTCCTGACGGACAGCCGAGGTGCTGATAATCTCCCCGTCAGGAGTAACGCCGCACAACACAGTCATTTCCCCAGAGGCACATTTTTCCAGAAGAAATTCCTCCTCCAGATATTCCTTATATGGATAACCCTCGCCATAGAAATCCTCAATGCACCGGCGAAATCCCTCCCCGTCGCCGCGCCTAAGCTGACGGAAGCTGACGGTCACACGGCGGCCTGATTCCTTCTCCTCAAACTCCATGCCGCCGCCCTTGGCGCCGTCCCTTCCCTTGTGTTCAAACTCCATATCTCTCCCTCCTTATCCCGCCTGCGTCATTCAAAACTGAATCAACAGATTATTCATACCAAAAGTCTCCCGAAACTCAATCTTCTTTGCCGTCCCCGCAATCATCTTAATCCCAAGCACCTGGTCCGCCATCTCCTCACACTCTCGGTTTTCCTCATAAAAGCTCACAGGATCAAATATCCTGCCGGAATTACGGATACGAAGCAGCACGTCCTCCCCCATTTTCACGATACGGATATCAATAAACTGCTCTTTTTCCCTATCCATACAATAGGTAATAATCACCGTCAGCATTTCCTCAATAGCCAGACTCACCTGCATGGTCTTTTTTACCCCAATGCCGGAGGACTCACAGAAATCCGTAATCTTATTGGAGGCAAACATAATATCCTCCACCGTATTGCGGACAGAAAATGATATCTCACCCTCGCCCTCCATGGAGGTGTCAAGAAGATACCCGTCAAGGGAGGGAGAACGACGCCGGATGCCCTTCACCACCAGCAAAACCGTTCCCAGAGTCAGCATATCCGCCGCCGCAAGGGACATCCAGATTCCCTTTGCCCCTGCAAAAGTGCCAAGCAGAAGAACCGCCGGCCCAAGGTAGATAAAAAGCCGCAGAGACAGAATCAGATTCGACAGCATAGACCTTCGGATGGTATTAAAATAACCGGACATCATCAGATTGGGAAATGCAAACAATAAACTGACCGCCAGACAGGCCATTGCCCCGCGGCTTCCCTCTCTGGCAGACGACTCCGTAATATTAAAAAGGAAACAGAACATCTGGGGAAACAGCGCAATCAGGGCGGACAAGGCCACAGTCAGGATACCGCCAAGCCCCATCGCCCTCTGGCACACACGCCGGATACTGCCTGCGTCCTTCTCTCCCAGAAATACCCCGACAATAGGCATGAGGGCAGAGGCAACCCCTACAATCACACCTGTTACCAGGTCGGAAACACTCTTAACCAGTGAGAATACAGGCAGATACACAGCCGCGCCAATTTGCAGAAGCATCCCGTTAATCAGCAGGATTTTTAAGGCATTTAACAGATTATTACAGCCGTTTGGACTGCCGCAGGCCAGAATCTCTCCCATCATGCGGACTGTGGGACGCATTCTCACCAGACGGGTATTGCCGGTCCTGCAAAATATAAGATAAAGCCCAATCAACGCCGTCAGGCTCATGGAAAGCCCTGTGGCAATGCTTGCGCCCTTCATTCCCATCCCACACACAGGCGACATAAACAGCCAGGTCAGCGCCACGTTCATACCGCTGGACAGCAAAAACAAGAGGGAGGAGTCTTCTGGCTTTCCCTCACACTTTAGGAAATTCAAAGGAAGATAGATAAACAGCGTACCGCTGCCGCCGATGATATACCAGAACAGATAGTCCGCCGCATATTCCTTTACCAGCCCTTCGCCGCCAAGCAGGGAAAGCAGCGGCTCTATAAAAAGCAGCGCCGCACCCGTAGTCACCACGCACACAGCCGCAGTCATCCAGAAGGACAGTGAAAACACCTGCCGGTATGCCTCGTAGTCATTTTTTCCGATATACAGATTCGCCGCAATAGAGCCGCCCATGCCGATCACCGCGCCGATGGTATAATAGAACAAATAGACGGGACTGACCAACGACATGGCAGCCAACCCCGTCTCTCCCAAAAACCGTCCCACGATTACCGTGTCAATCATCCCGCCCATACTGGCGGCAAGCATAGATAGAACCGACGCAATCACATACTTACCGTAGACCGTTTTCAAAAAAAAGTTATTTCGCTTTAGTTCCTGTTCCATAAGGTTTTCAGATTTACTTCTCAATGGTGAGAATATCCCCAAATCCCGTCACCTCAAAGATTTCCATGATTGTTTCGTTTACATGGGTCACCTTCATGCTTCCCTGCTTGTTCATCGTCTTCTGAGCGCCCAGAAGAACACGAAGCCCTGCTGATGAAAGATAGTCAAGCCCTTTCATATCAATAACAAGCTCAGTCACGCCGTCAAGACGGCTCTTCGTCACCTTCTCAAGCTCAGGCGCGGTGGTCGTGTCAAGCCGCCCCTCAAGGGAAAGGCATAGCTGGTTTCCATTCAGATTCTCTGTAATATTCATGATAATCCTACCTCATTTCTTATATATTAGTTTCCTTTATACCCTCACATTCGTATGTATCAGGTTCGCAAGCGGATAATTCATCGGATTGGTGTACTGCATAATCTTGCTTTTGACCTCGTCCTTTTTCTTCTGCTCCTCGTCCTCCTTCTGGGAGAAATCGTCAATCAGGAATTCAATATTCTTCTGCATCATCCGTACCGTATGCGCCATGTTCTGCATGATGTCAATCACATTTCTCGGATTGGTGGCAATAAATTCCTCCAACGAATCACCGGTGACGCGCATAACCAACACATCATTATAGGCAACCGCCGTGTAGATACAGGGGAGGTCGGAAAATACATTTAACTCTCCGAAACATCTTCCCTTGGAATAGATTCCAATCAGATGCTCATCCTTCTCTCCATAGCGGTTAAATACCGCCACAGATCCGGATAAAATCTTGAACATACTGTCGCTTACTTCTCCCTCTTTGAGAATCATGTCGTCCGCGTGAAATGTCTGCATCCTGGGTTTCTTTGCTTTTTCATCCATAACAGCCCTCTAATCTCCTATATCTGTATGGCCCTGCTCAAACTCCCACTGAAGGCCATACTTGTCAATAAAATAAAAGTATTTCGTATTTCCAAGGATATCCGCCGCCTTCTGCTTTCCTTGGGCATCCTTCTCTTTTGCCTCGTCAAAATAGTAAAAATCTGACGGTTCTGTCTTGCTGATCTGGTAAACCTTGTAGTCCTCTGTGGTGTTAATCAACGTCACGTCCGGCTGTGCCTTGATATACTCAAAAGCTTCTTCAATATTGATGACCTTTAACGCTACATGTCTTGCACCGCTGATGTCGTTTGCCTTGAAAATCACCGGCTCCTGACGTCCCTTTGGATTGTGGTAGCACATTAATTCAATGGTGAATTTCGTTCCGGGCACATCCATGAAGCCGATGGATACTTCGGCCTCCTCAGCCTCTTTGACAAATCCGCCTGCCTGGAAGAAGCCTTTATTCTTCCAGTGAGGAATGTGCTGATTAGGAACTGCCCCAAGGATTCTCTCATAATACTTGAATGCCTCCAAAACATCGTCTACAAAGATACAAACATGGGATAATCCCGTAAAATTAGGTTTTTGCATGATAATGCCTCCTGTCTTATGTATTATATAATACCGTGGTCACGGCACAGCGCTTCGATACTTCTGTCATAAGTCGCCTCAGCCTCTTTGGAAAAGAAGCAGCCGGGAACTCCCTCGTTATGGTCACGGTGATGCGCCACACATTCGCAGCATTTGCCATGTCTTGGACAGTCGTAGGTACAGGGACACGGCCTTTGGTTGTCGCAATGCTTCACTTATATATTCCTCCTTACCCCATTCTTTTCAGACACTTTCTGCAATTATAACAATTCCATCTCCTGAATTGTCACACCTGGGATAATATGTACTTATTTAGGGACAATATTCAATTCTGCCACCGTATTGTTCATATTCAAAACCCGCATATACTGAAAGTCAGACATAATCTTGCGAAGCAGGCCGATTCCTCCCACCGTCACCTTCTCCTCCTGCTCTTTCGTACCTGGCTGATACTCCAGAGGATTAAAGGGAATCCCGTCGTCACGGATTCGCAAAATATACTTATCATCCTGAATGGTAAAACTAATATCCATATAATTTTTCTGGTCAGGCCGGTAGCCGTACTGCACAATGTTAGCCGCAATCTCCTCCAAGGCAAGTCCAAGGATTTTCCCGTCCCTCTCGGTGATACCGTTTTCCTCGCAGAAGGTAAACAGCTTCTCCCGAAAGGCAATCACCTCACTCAAGTCGTTACGGATTGAGCAGTCTAATGTCTTGACTTTTGACACCTTAGGCAGCATATAGACTCCTGCCGCAAACCTTCCCCTGCGCTGCCCCACGCTTCGGTACAGAGAGCTTAACAGGATGGTAACCGCTTCGCTTGCCACCGCCATCACGCACACGCCTGTAAGCCCCCACATTAGGATTCCCCCAAGGGTCAGGGGCACGATGACCAGAAATCCCTGAAGCACCGTAATTACCGTAGAAAGTCCAGGCTGTAAGATGGTCTGATAGTAGGACATCAGGAACTTGTTGTACACATAGAACGGAAAACTTAAAGCAAATATGCGCAGCGCCATATTGCACATGCCAAGCATCTCCCCCTCTGTAATTCCAAAAAGCCCTGCAATAAACTGGGGAATCATAAGGAATAGAAGCAAAAGCGCTAAAATGGCAATGTAGCTGTATGTAAGCACCTTCTTACACAGCGCACGTATCCCGTAATAATCCCGTTCCCCATAAAGAATTCCCGCAATATTCTGAACCAGCCCTATGATGCCGCCCACACACAGCTCTGCAATCAGCACAGCGTTGGCGCACACCGAGTAAACCGCCATAGGGTCATTTCCCAAAAGCCTAACAATGGCAGAATTGATAATAACTGACTTTAAGGCTGACATCAGGGTAAACGCCGCGCTTGGAATCCCCGCCTTTGCCGCCAGGCAGGCGTAAGAAAGCGCCTCCCCATCAGGCCTCCTTAGATGCAGCATCCGATGCTTTGACCGGAAATAAACCAGGACCGTCACCATGCCTGTCAGATACCCGATTATGGTAGCAAGGGCGCTTCCCGCCATCCCTATCTTTAACCCCTTCAGAAAAACCAAATCCAGGGCAAGATTCACCACATTCGCAATGATAAAAAGGGCGCTGCCAAGCTGCGGATGATTGTCTGCATTCATAAAATAGCAAAAAATAATCGCAAGCGTCAGAATGGGAATCCCGCCGAAATTCACAGCAATATAAGGCTCAACCAACGCCGCCAACGCCCCGTTCCCAGAAAGCGCCATAGCAAGCACCCCAGGCAGAAACGGAGTAAAAAGGGCAAAAATCACAGACAATAGAAGCCCTGCTGCCAAAGCCGCACTAAAGACCCCATCCGCCTCCTGGGTGCTTCGCTTTCCCAACAACACGGCAGCCTCCGCCGCCCCTCCCATCGCCAGCATCATAGCCGGCATCTGAAGGACGAGCAGCACAGGCATCGAAAGCTCAATCGCCGCCATAGCATCCGCCCCAAGGATATTCCCCACAATCATCCCATCCACCACATTCCCAAGCTGCATGGCAACCGTCATCAACACACTCGGCAAAATATACTGATGAATTTTCTTATTAATCAAAAACGCATTTCTCTCCATATTCACCCCTAGATCCTGCCGTCAAAAAATCCCAACGTCTCAAGCGCGGTCAGCGCATTCTTAAGATAATCCCCATCCGGCATCGGCCACTTGAACCCAAGCCGGTAAAGCGCCTTTGTGGTAAATCCATTATCCGCGTCAATATAAATCGAGCTGTTATCCTTGTCACTGGAGGAATATGCAATCAGCCCCGAAATCAGTTCATTCTTCTCCTCATTTTCAAGGGCAGCCTCAAGCGCCTTCTGGAACTTTTCATCACTCACAATGTCAACCTTAATCCCTGACTGGTTCATCTGCTCGATTACGTCCGCCATCTGGATTAAATAACTGCTGTAAGCATGGAACACGCTGAAATCACCCTCCGCCGAAGCCAGCCTTACAATCGCCTCTGCCGTTGAGTCAATGGGTGAGAATTCCGCAGGCATATCCAGCATAGATACCGGAAACTTTCCAAGAGCCACATACCCCCGCAGGGTGCGCATAAATCCATTCGTCACAGAATTAATCTGGAACTCTCCGTCGCTTACACGGCTCATTAAATTCCCTACACGTATTACCTTGCCCTTCATCCCTTCTGAAACCGCCTCAAGCAGCGCCTTCTCTGCCCTGAACTTCGTGTCAATATATTTGTTCGTCAGGCTTTGGCCGAAGTACAATTCATTCTCATGGAGGCGTTTCTCTACCGGGAATTTTCCGGCCACATTCTCGCCTGCAATGCTCACGGTGGAAATCTGGATTAACTCCCGTCCCGTTTCTTTACACAGATGAATCAGATTCAGCACTCCCTGGTAATTCACCTTCTCAAGCGTATCATCCGCGGAGAAATGCTTCACACACGCCGCACAGTTAATAATCTGCTCGAAATCATAGACCTTAAGCCCGTCAACTTTAGCGCTGTCCGTAATATCTCCCTCAATCAGACGAATCCGGCTGCCGAATAATTCCTCATAAGGATTATTGAAATAGTACACCAGCATACTCTTAAGCCGTGTTTCTAAGGATAACGCTTTTCCCTTCCGAAGCAGACAGTAGATTACCTGGTCTCCATTGTCAATCAAGTGCTTCAGGATATGCGCCCCAAGGAAGCCGTTTGCCCCTGTCAGCAGGATGCTGCCAGTCTTAGACGGATGAATCTCATCCACATATTCCACGCTGTTCCTGCCTAAAATCTTCTCCAAAGAGCCTTCCTTATCCTGGCCGCCCTCTGTCTCGTCCTGGCCGCCCTCTGCCTGATTTAATTCCTGAATATGGCGTTCCAGGCTAAGAGGCGTCTTATAGTCAAACAAATCTGCATAGGATACCGGAAGCCCTGCGCTCATACATTTCATAGCCACCTTGGACGCTGACAGGGACGTACCGCCATTTTCAAAGAAATCATCCTCAATTCCGATTTGCTCAGCGCCCAGAGCCATCTCAAAGATTTCGCACAGCTTACGCTGTAACTCGGTACGCGGCTTCACATAATTCTGATTCTCCGCAGTATACTCCGGCTCAGGAAGGGCGCGCTTATTTACCTTGCCATTGTTGGTAAGGGGCAGCTCCGGAAGCTGCATCAGGACGCTCGGCACCATGTACGGCGTTAAATATTTCTGCATGAAGCAGGTCAGCTTCTGCCTGTCAATCTGGCTCTCCGCCACAAAATATCCGCACAGGAACTGAATGGAATCCTTCTCCTTTACCAGCACCACACTGGATTTTACCGTAGGATACTGGTTCATAACATTCTCAATTTCATCTAACTCCACACGCAGTCCCCGTAGCTTCACCTGGTTATCCATGCGCCCCATGAACTCAATCTTTCCATGGTGGTTCCATTTCGCCAAATCGCCGCTTCGGTATGCCCTCCTGCCCTCAAACTGAATAAATTTGTCCGCCGTCATCTCCGGCTTTCCAACATAGCCTCTGCCGACGCCGTTTCCGATAATCAGAAGCTCGCCCGGCACTCCGGCAGGCAGAAGGTTCCTATAACGGTCAATCATCACCATCTTAATATTCGCCATAGGCTTTCCGATGGTAACCTTCTCCCCTGTCATCTGGTCAAAGGCACAGCCAATGGTGGTCTCCGTCGGCCCGTATCCGTTGAACACAATAGCCTCGGTTCCCAAAGCCTTAATCTTGTCGTAAAGAGCCTCCGGAAATGCCTCTGCGCCCACGTTAAACACCTTAATCTGGGACAGGGATTTCTTCATCTCCGGCATGTCGATAATATTAATCAGGAAGGACGGCGTACAGGTCAGCATATCCACCCCGTTTTTCAAAATCAGACTGGAAAGAGCCAGAGGATTATGGATTTCCTCCTCATTTGCCATGCAGACCGTAATCCCGTGATAAAGAGGGATACATTCCTCCAAAACGGATACGTCGAAGGTAATAGCCGCAAATGCCAGGGACACCGTGGCATTATAGACATACGCCTGCGCCTCCACGTTGTAACGGTTGTCGTCCACATAGTTGACCAGATTCCGGTGCTCAATCATTACCCCCTTCGGTTTTCCCGTAGAGCCTGAGGTATAGATGCAGTAGCACAGATTGTCAGGCCGAAGGGCCACATGGGGATTCTCTGTCTTTCCCTCCTGAGAAAGAAGCTGGTCGATAAAAATCGCCTTGACCGACAATTTATCCAGAAGCATTTTGCGCTCTTTCGCCAGGCTCTCAGGCAGCAATAAGAACTCCGCCTTAGAATCCTCCAGGATATAGCTGATTCTCTCGTCCGGATATTCTGGGTCTATGGGGAGAAATGCGCCTCCCGCCTTCATAATTCCCTGCCTTGCTGCGTAGACCTCCACCGTCCGAGGCAGCATGACGCCCACCATCTGTTCAATTTTTAAGCCCATGTCAATCAGGTAATTGGCAATCTTGTTGGCGTTCTCGTTCAACTGCCTGAAGGTCAGGGACGTACCGCAGGCAATCACAGCCGTCTTGTCAGGATACAGGGCCGCCTGCCGTTCAAAGAGGACGTTTGCCGTAGTCTGCTCTACCTCATAATCCGTCTCGTTGTAGCTGTCAAGCTCACGGCGGGCCTTTTCGCTTACCATGGAGACCTCCTTCAACTGCCTCTTTGTCTGGAATTCCAAAACCACAGCCGACAGACTCTCCATTAGCCCTGCCACCGTCCGTTCCTCGTACATGTCGCTTCTATACTCTGCCTGGTACACAATTCCCCCGTTTTCCACCAGCACGTCAACAGACAGCGGCGCTTTGGCCGTATCTAAGGAAAGCTCTTGTAAAACCGCCTTCTCTCCGGCGATTTCGTCAAACTGGAAATTGTCCCCCTGGAACGCGAACATAAGGTCAGCCTTGATATTGTAAGCCCTGCTGATTTCCGCAAAGGAGTAGATATCGGAATTCATGCTGTTCATCAACTGCTCGCCGGTTTCCCTCAGATAATCTCCTACCGTCTTCTCCCCATCAAGGTTACAGTACACAGGCAGGGTCTTTACCAGCATATTCATCACAGACGCCAGACGGGAATCATTTCTTCCATTATAAATGGTGGTAAATACTGCCTCGTCTTTATAGACATAACGTCCGACTACAAACCCAAATGCCGCCGTAAACAGGGTATTCATGGTAATCCTCTGTTCTTCGCAGAATTTCTTTAAAGCCTCCGTCTCTAACGCAGCCGTCTTCTTATATACCCCCAAGCCTTGGGAAGCCTCCCTGTGATCCCTGGCCGGAAGGAAATCCGTATCACAGCCTTCAAATACGGAGTCATAATAATGCTTCGCAAGGGCATACTCCTCGCCTTTTAACGCCTTCTGCTCTACAAGCGCCGCCTCAAAGCCGGTGAAGCTCTCCTTCGTAAGCCCGCCGCCTTCATATGCGCGATTCATATCCCGAAGGAAGATACCGCAGGATTCCCCGTCGCTGATAATGTGGTGGAATTCCAGGAACAAGTATTTCCCCTCCGGCGTATCGAAAAGACAAATTCTAAATAAACGGTCTCCAATAAGCTGATAGGGCTTAACCAAATCCTCCTTACACATAGACTGGCATATTTCTGCCTCAAAGGGCAGCCCGTCATTTCGCTTCTGCCAGATATCGCCGTTGTCATCCATATACAGAGTGGTCTTAATATATGGATGAGCCTCCACCGTGTCCTCCAAAGCCTTCTTAAGCCGTCCAAGGTCTACATCTTCCCCAAGACGGAACAGGAATGGGATGTTGTAAATGGTACTGCCTGGATTGGCGGCGCACTCCACGAAAATGCCGTTCTGGGTCTGGGTCAGAGGATATGCCTCCTGTTTCGCGAAGACCTCCTCCCCCTGGCTTTGCGCAAGGAACTGCTCTAACTTCTCTACCGTATCGTTCTCCTTTAAATCCTTGTTGCGGATGACCGCGCCGTCAAATGCCTCGGAAAGCAGGACATTCAGCTTCACGGCCCCAATGGAGGTAAGCCCTGCCCGATAGATATCCGTGGTTACGCCAAATTCCTTATGGCCGATTACCTCTGCCACGCAGTCGAAAATCTTCTGCTGCGTCTCATTCTTTGGCGGCGCCAATTCCTCCTGCCTGCGCTCAGGTACAGGAAGGGCGCGCTTATTCACCTTCTGGTTCTGATTCAGCGGAATCTTGTCAATCTGCATGGTCACGGCAGGAACCATATAAGGCGGCTTGCTCTCCTCGATAAATGCATTCAGGGCGTCCACATCCACTTCTCCTTCTGACACCACATAAGCGGCAATATATTTTCCGCCTGCCGGCTCGTTAAACGCCGCCACAGTGGCATCCGTAATCCCTGGGAATCTGCGGATGACTTCTTCTACCTCAGAAAGCTCGATACGGAAGCCTCTTACCTTTACCTGGCCGTCCCGCCTGCCGATAAACTGGACGTTCCCGTCCGGCATAAACCGCACGATATCTCCGGTATGGTAGAGCCTGTCGTAACCCTTAAGCGAGCAGAAGGCATTGGGTGAATATACCTCTTTTGTCTTATCCGGCCTGTTCAGATACCCTCGGCTCACCTGATATCCCGCGATGCAAAGCTCGCCCGGCACGCCCACAGGCACACGTCTTCCCTGGCTGTCCAATACATAGAGCTTAATATTGGAGATTGCCTTTCCAATGGGGAACTCGTCCTCGTATCTCTCAAGCGGGTAAGCCGTCATATTAACCGTACACTCGGTAGGCCCGTAAATATTAAAGTACCTCGTCTCCTCCTTCGGCTCAAACGGCGCAAGAGTCTCGCCGCCCATAGCAAGACACTTAAGGCTGCCATTCTTCATGCTGGTGGCAAACGCCCGCCCAATCTGGGTCGTCATAAACGCATGGGTAACTCCCTGTTTTTCAAAATACTGATTCAGGCCGTTCAAATCCAGACGGATATTCTCCTCAATGATGTGAACCTCCGCCCCCACAGTCAGCGCCGGATACATATCCATCATATTCGCGTCAAAGCCGTAGCTCGCATACGCGGCCACCTTACACTCCTTTGTAAGCCCGTAATACTCACCGTACCAGTGACAGAACGCGGCGATATTTCCATGCTCTAACATACAGCCTTTGGGCACGCCCGTAGAGCCTGAAGTGTATAAAAGGATAAATAAATCCTCCGGCTTCGGCGGCTTCGGAAGCTGTTTTACTTTCGGCAGACTGAAAATATCTTCTGTCAGGAGAACCTTTCCCTGAAAGTTTGGCACCAATGGAAGAAGCTCTTTATCTGCAATCAGAAGCTTTGCGTCCGCATCCTTCATCATGAATTCCAGACGTTCCTTAGGATAGGAGGGATCTAAAGGCTGATACGCCGCGCCCGCCTTGGAAACACCAAGGGAGGCGATGGCCATAAACTCGCACCTTGGAATCAGTACGGATACTGCCTGCTCACTGCCAATCCCAAGCTCTGCCACATAAGTGGCGAGACGGTCCGTAATCTCATCCACTCCGGCATAAGTGTACCTTCTGTCGCAGTAGACCACAGCCGTTCTCTCCGGCGTTTTCCTGGCCTGCTCTCTGAATAAATCAACCACGGTTTTGCTTCTGTCATAGGGCGCCTCCGTATCGTTAAACTCATCTAAAACCTGCAAATCAAGCTCAGACGCCAGAGCAATCTCTTTTAACGTCACGCAGGAGAGCATCCCTTGAAGGGTCTGCTGCATCATCCGAAGGAGTCCCTTGGCCGTCTCCTCACGGTACAAATCCGTGCGGTATTCCAGTGAAAGCTCATAGCCCTCCCGATTCTTCATAACCATAACCGAAATATTCGCCTGCACGTCCTTCGCAGGAATTGGCCTGGCCGGATACTTCTCTCCCCCAAAGGTCAAACCGTTTAACATTTCCCCCTGATAGACGAACAGTATATCAGAGGCGATACCGTAATCCCTTGCCAGCTCTGCGAAGGAAATGCAGTCATGCCCCATCAGCTCATAGAAATCCTCCTGGAAGCCCTTAAGGTATTCGTCTACCGCCATCCGTTCCTCGAAGGAGTGGCTCACCGGAAGGGTACGCACAAACATTCCCGTAGACTGAGCTAGCTTCGTTGTATGCCTTCCGTTGTTTACGGTACAGAAGAAGCTCTTGTTAAGCCCGCTTAACTTAGCCAGGGCATAGGAAAACGCACCGAGAAACAGTGTGTTTTCGGAGATTCCCTTCTGCCTTACAAACTGCTCGACGGCCATACAGGAAACCTCCTCGCCGCATGCCTGCTTAACCGCTTTGCTTCGCGGGGTGATTACCTTCCGCCTAAAATCCTTAATCAGCATTTCCTCTATGTCAACGCCCTCAAACCTTCCTCGGAAATACTCCCGCGCCGACTGATACTTTGGCGTATCCTTAATCGTTTCCTCATAAACCGCCAAATCCGTCAGGGAAATCTCCTCCGGCTTTGGTTCTTCTCCCTGATAGATTTGGGAGATTTCATCCAGAAATACCTTCACCGACGTACCGTCAAAAATCAGGTGATGGACGTCGAACAAAAAGTAGCAGCGTCCCTTGCACCGATAGAGAGCCATGCGGTAAAGAGGCTCTCCCTCCATACAAAACGGGCGGACAAAGGTTTTCTTTACTGCTTCTATGTCCTCTACCTCCCATTCCTTAAGGTCTGCCCTCTGGAATTCAGGATGCAGGCACATCACAGGCGTCCCATGCTCAAGCGCAATGTTTACGCCAAAGGAAGCGTGCCGCGCCACGGCCTTTTTTACCGCCTCTTTGAACCGGTTAAGGTCTAGCTGCCCTGGCAGTTCGCAGCACATGGGGATATTGTACATGACAGCCTCTGGGTCGTTTGCGCACTCCAGATAAACGCCCATCTGTGAATCAGTCAGAGGATAAACGTCTCTCTTTTCCGAGGCTTTCCCGATTTCCCCTGCCTCATCCGCATCCAGAAGCTCTGCAATCATCTCAGGCGTCCTGCCCCTTAAGACCATCTCAGGCGTCATAGGAAGGTCTGAAAGATATTCCAGTAATTGCAGTACGTTGATGGAATCTCCGCCCAGACGGAAGAAATCATCCTCCCTGCCTGTTCTGCCGCAATGGAGAACCTCCTCAAAGCCGCTGCAAATCCGACGCTCTACATCATTCTTCGGCTCCTGATACTCGGCCTTGTACTCCTCAGGCCCCGGCGGCAGCAGCGCTGAACGGTCCAGTTTGCCGTTAGCATTCTTCGGAAGCGCGTCAAGCCTTTTTAAGAAGCGCGGAATCATATAATCAGGCAATGCGTCTTTTAAAAAGGTGCGAAGCTGTTCTGACATTATCTCTGGTTTTGCCACATAGTAGCCGCAGAGATAATTCTGCCCGTTCTCGTCAGAAAATGCCTTCACAACCGCATTTTCCACACCCGCCATGGAAGACATCTTAATCTCAATCTCTCCCGTCTCCACTCGCTGTCCGTTAATCTTCACCATCCAGTCCCTGCGGTTGACATACAGATAGTTCCCGTCCTTAAGCCTTCTTACAATGTCTCCTGTATGTACAAGAACCTCCCCGTCTTCTTGCTTCTGGAACGTCCGCGCGCTCTGTTCTTCAAGATTTAAGTAGGCATCCCCAAGGATACCCTTGATGCAGAGCTCGCCGTCTTCTCCGTCTGCCACCCCCTGTCCGTTTTCATCCAGCAAGAAAAAAGTCAGGCCCTGGGCAGGCTTTCCAATCGGCGTATTATCCATAGGTTCGTCAATCTTATAGTAGGACGCCGCCATCGCCGTCTCACTGCACCCATAGACGTTATACAGCTCAAATCCATCCCCTGAAAGCCTGGAAACCCGTTCGCTTCCTGTGACAACCCTCTTAAGCGCCTCTCCTTTATTCTTAAAAAATTTCATGATCTGAGGACTGATAAAGGCACAGGTAATCTCATGCTCCACAAAATAATCCTCAATCATTCTCACATCTTTGCGAATCTCCTCCGGTACGATATGGGTGCATGCACCGCAGCTTAAGACGCTGAAATACTCCATAACCAGAACCACAAAGGACATGGGCGCCATTGCAGCCACCACATCCTTATCCTCCAGATACAAAATACTCCTGATTCTCATGATTCCCTGGGTGAGGCTCGCCATACTGTGGACGATTCCCTTGGGCCTTCCGGTAGAGCCGGAGGTATAAATCAGATACGCCAGAGCCTCTTGTCCAATGGCAATCCCTGGATTCTTATCATCCTGACAGGCCAAAAGCATTTCTATATCGATCGCATTTTCATAGAATCCGGCACGCTCCTGTGTGGTAATGATGAAAAAAGCGCCGCTGTCCTTTGTAATCTGCAAAATCCGCTCCGGCGGATATTCCGGGTCACAGGGGATATAAGCGCCCCCTGCCTTCATTACGCCGTACATGGCCATAATCTGCCTGCCCAGACGTGGGAGCAGCACCACCGCCGTATCTCCCGGGCAAAAACCACGGAGAATCAGCCCATTGGCCACCCGGTTCATTTCCCTGTCCAGACTTTCATAGCTCCATTTCCCGTCCGCCGCAATCAGAGCCGTTTTCATTTTACAGACAGCGGCCTGCCGCTCAAACACGCCGTGAAAACTCAAAGCCTCCACACCGGTTTGCGCAGAGACGGAAAATCTATCCAATATCTGTCTCTGCTCTTTCGTCACAAGAGAGATTTCTTTTAGCAGCCCGGACGGATCGGCAATCATACGCCTGACACATACGGCAACAGACTGCGAAAGCTGTTCCATCAGTTCGCGGCTGTAAAGGGCATCATTGTACTGAAGGCACACCGACGGTGCGCCGCCCCGCTCGTCAATATGTACGGACAACTTGAACTTAGGTTTATCAGATTCCATATTCTCTATCTGAATGGCTGCGC